>Ga0256407_10001178_pt1 | contig 56936 bp, 46 predicted proteins | sample RumenRJG_04DNA_FD_193489 | JGI IMG/M metagenome (GOLD analysis project Ga0256407, IMG submission 193489) | Bovine rumen microbial communities from Lethbridge, Alberta, Canada - RJG_04 | ecosystem: Host-associated > Mammals > Digestive system > Stomach > Rumen | place: Canada: Alberta... | reverse complement strand
GGTCTCTCCGCCACCACCGGCGTCACAACCTTCTCAACCACCACCGGTCTCTCCGCCACGCCCTCCAGCGGGAGGGTCGCGCTTGTCGCGACCGCCACCGGCACCTCAATCGCCACCGGCGTCACAACCTTCTCGACCTTCACCGGTCTCTCCGCCACCACCGGCGTCACAACCTTCTCAACCACCACCGGTCTCTCCGCCACGCCCTCCAGCGGGAGGGTCGCGCTTGTCGCGACCGCAACCGGCACCTCAACCGCCACAGGCGTCACAACCTTCTCGACCTTCACCGGTCTCTCCGCCACGCCCTCCAGCGGGAGGGTCGCGCTTGTCGCGACCTGTTGCGTGGTCACGCTTGCCGCGACCGCCACCGGCACCTCCGCCACCACCGGCGTCTCAGCCTTCTTGACCACCACCGGCACCTCGACCACCACATGCGGAACTGCAGTAGTCACAGCCCTAGGAGCCTCATCACCGGAAATTCCGGATTCTCCGGAATATCCGGAATATCCGGAGATCCCGGAATATCCGGGAATTCCGGATCCTCCGGAAAGTCCTTCGGCCATCATCTGCTGGAACTTCTCCACGGCAGCCTCGAACGCCTCGCCGCACTCCTTGTTCTGGCCCACGAGCATGCCAAGGCACATGGCCTGTGTCTGGGTGATTCCCGGTCCGTCCCGAACGACGGAACCCGAGAGCCCGTCAATCGAAATCATCGGAATCATCATCTGTCATTTTCCTTCCTGTAAACTCTTCCATCTCGGCGTCGGCGCGCATCTCCTGAATCCGGCGTTCCTCCTCCGCCCATATCTCACGGTGCTGCGACACCTTTGCGCGCTCCTTCACGGCGGCGATGAAACGGCCATGGGCTTTGTCGGCCTCCTGCCCCTTCGCCTCCAGGTCCGCCTCGGCGCGGTGGACACCGTCCGTGAGCAGAACGCCCTCCTCGTCGATCTGCGAAACGGCGCTCCGCACGCGGTCGATCTCGTCGCGCGACACGGGGCGCATCAGGATCGTGTCGAACACGCGGTCGCGACGCTCTTCCTTCGTCTGCGCGTAGGCATCCAGCTTCCGCTTCCGCGCGTCCAGCTCGACCTGCGCCACCTCGCGGGCATGGCGGGCCGCAACGAGGTCTTTCCCCGCCCGGTCCTCGCGCATCACGCGGATGCGCAGCATGCTCTCGAGTGCGTATGCCATTACGAAACCACCTGCTTCAACTTTGCAATCGTCTCCTCGAAGGACGGCCTCTCCTGAAGGCCCTGCCGGAGGAACCCGTTCACCGCGTCGATCTTCGCGATCGCCTCGTCCGTGGAGGGGTCCGCGCCCTTCTGGTACTCGCCGATCTTCAGCAGCAGCTCGACTTCTGCGTATTTCGCCAGGATCTCGCGCAGTTTCGCGGCGGCCGCCTTGTGGTCCTTCTCGATGATCGCGCTCTGGCAGCGGGACACGCTCTGGAGCACGTCGATGGCGGGATAGTGGTTCTTCTGCGCGAGCTTGCGGGAGAGGATGATGTGGCCGTCGAGGATGGACCGCGTCTCGTCCGCGATCGGCTCGGTCATGTCGTCGCCCTCCACGAGCACCGTGTAGAGCGCGGTGATCGAGCCCTTGTCCGAGTTGCCCGCGCGCTCCATCAGCTTCGGCAGCTCCGAGAACACGCTCGGCGGAAAGCCGCGACGCGTGGGCGGCTCGCCGGCCGCGAGTCCGATCTCGCGCTGGGCGCGACCGAAGCGCGTGACGGAATCCATCAGGAGCAGCACCTTCTCGCCCTTGTCGCGGAAGAACTCGGCGATCGACGTGGCCACGTAGGCGGCCTTCAGGCGCTCCATCGCGCTGCGGTCGGACGTGGAGCACACCACCACGCTCTTACGCATGCCCTCTGGACCGAGGTCCTTCTCGATGAACTCGCGCACCTCGCGTCCGCGCTCGCCGATGAGCGCGAGCACCGTCACGTCCGCACTCGTGTTGCGCACGATCTGCGCCATGAGCGTGGACTTGCCGCCGCCGGCCGCCGCGAAGATGCCCATGCGCTGTCCCTCGCCGCAGGTCAGCAAGCCGTCGAGCGCACGGACGCCGAGAGAAAGGGGCTTGGAGATGATCCGGCGGTGGAGCGGACTCGGCGGATCGGCGAACACGGGGTAGTAGGCATCGGGGCGGATCGGGCCCTTCTCGTCCGCCTCGATCGGATGCCCGAGGCCGTCCAGCACGCGTCCGAGCAGCGAGTAGCCCACCGGCACCATGTGGATGCGCCGCGTGGGAATCACCTCCGTCTGGGCGGAGATGCCGATCATCTGCCCGAGCGAGGTGAGCAGCACGGCCTCCTTCGTGAAGCCCACGACCTCGGCCAGCACCTCGAAGTCCTCCCACGGGTTGCGCAGGATGCACACCTCCCCGACCTTCACGCCCGGCACGGCGGCCTTGATGATCGTGCCGACGACCTGGATCACGCGGCCCTTCACCTCGATGGGCTGCGCATCCTCGACGGCACGGTCCAGGACCTGCGTGATATAGTCGAACGATCCCATTTCCTACTTCGCGAAATTCTTCCTGATTGACTTTTCGATGGCGGCGATCTGCGCGTCCACGGACGCGTCCACGGTGCCGGCGGCCGTCTCCACCACGCACGCGCGGTCGTCGAGCTTGCCGTCCTCCACGACCTCCATGAAGTTGACCGAGGGGAAGTCCTTCAGGATGTCCTGCATCCGGGCCTTCACCACGGACACCATCCGGGGGCTCACGCGCACGGCGATCTGCTGCTGGTTGCGCACGACGGCGCGCATCGCCTTCTTCGTGACCTGCACCACGAGCTCCTCGTCGCCGATTTCGTCCACGCACTTGCGCAGGGCCTTGAGGACGATGCCGCACATCGTGTCCTCCACGCTCTCCATGTACTGGACGGAGCTTTCCAGGAGGTCGAGCTTCTGCATCGAGATTTCCATCTTGCCGTCCTGAAGGCCCTTCTCGTAGCCCTCCTTGCGGGCGGCCTCCATCACCTCGTCGATCTGCGCGACGGCCACGACATCCGCGGCCTTCACGAGACGCGAGGCCGTTTCAAGCGAGAACGTGTCTTTTTTCACGAGCAGCATAGCGCATACTCCTTCGGAAATTGCAACTGCAAGAGACGATTGACCTCGGCGAGCGACACCTCGCCATCCAGAGGCGCAAAGCCGCCCTCCCGCTCCACGGGAAAGCGCAGGCGCTGCCGCCCGACCAGCTCCGCCGGCAGGTCCTTCAGCGCCGTCGCGAGGTAGCGGAGGCCGTTCACGGCGAAGTCGTCGCCGTCCGCCGCCGGCAGCTTCCACTTGTGGAAATAGGGCGCGACCTTCAGGACGTCAGGGTAGACGCCCGGAAGCGCGGCCTTCAGCTCGCGCACGCGCGCGCCGGAAACGACGTTGCGCAGTTCGTTCGCCCGCGCGAGGGCGGCGAGCCAGAGACCGATGTTCTGGTAGGTTCCGGCGGGAAGCAGCAGGAGGCGGCTTCCGTCGTCGGCGGGAAAGGCATGGAAGAGGGGCGTCACGCCGAGGCGCTCGCACACAAAGGCGTCCACGCGCGGCGAACCGCGGCGCGCGGCCGTGCCGTCGCCGCAGGCCGCGTCCACGCGCGCGGCGTCGGCGAGCGGCGCGAAGCCGAACAGGAACTCGCGCACGAGCGGCCACCGCCGTTCGTCGCGCACGAGCGCCCGTGCGTCCTTCATGTCGATTGGCTGCGTCATTTCTTCTTCGGCGGGGAGTCGCGGAACAGGGTCACGGAGATCTTCGAGTAGTCGAGGCCCTCGATCGCGTTCTTCACGAGGCTCTTGATCTGGGGGACGAAATCGGCCATGTCCACGTCGTAGCGGTGGCGGATCGCGACGGCGGCGGAGCTTGGCTTCGCGTGCTTGGCGAAGGGGTCGTTCTCGGGCAGCACCACGTGCACGCGCGCGTCGACCACGCCCTCGATCTGGGAGATCGTGCGGGAGAGGTCCTGTGCAAGGGCGTCCATGAAGCGGATGCGCTCCTCGGAGGGCGACGACACCATGCCCGTCTTCTTGAAGCTCTCGGCGACGCCCTGGTACTGGCGGCGGGGAAGTCCCTTCTGCTCGAGCAGCTCCACGGCCGTCGCGAAGTTGCTTTCGCCGATCATCACGTTCCACGAGCCTTCCTCGCCGGGCGTCTTGCGGCAGGAGATGTCGTGCGCCTTCAGCTCCGCGATGATGGCGTTCGCCTGCCGTTCCTCCAGCCGCGCGTAGAGCGTGGTCTCCTCCTCGCAGCCCGCGAGGAGCGCCAATGCGGCGGCGCACGCCGCCTTCAACCAAGTAGCCTTCATCTTCTTGTTCCCTTCTGCAGTTCTCGAATCAACCTTCCACCACCCATTGCCGGCCGGCGCCGGCGGAGGACTTCACGAAGCGCGACCAGCGGGCGTCGGCCTCGGACTTCCTGCCGAGCATCCGCAGCGCGCGCGTCTCCAGAAGCGCCTCGGCGCGTCGCAGGTTCGGCGGGAACTCGGCGGACCGCACGGCCTCGAGCGCGGCGGCGGGCTGGCGCTCGGCCAGCAGGAGATCGGCCAGCATGGCGGCCGTCACGCCGTCGCGCGGGTTCTCCTCCACGACGGCCTCCAGCAACACGCGCGCGCGCGGTCCCTGCCCGTGCCGGGCGAAGAGCCACGCCGTCGTGAGCATCAGCTGTCTCTCTTCCGCTTCCACCGTCCGCGCCCGTCTTGCAGGATCAGCCGTTCTTCACCAGCGTCTCGATCGCGGAACTCGCCTTCTTCGCGACGTTCGTCACGACCTCCTGCTGGAAGCTGAGGTTGGCCACCTCGTACTGCAGTTCGGTCATCTGCAGCACGCTCGGCGCGTTGCCGAGCTGCTTCGCCTCCGACAGGGCGTGGATGCGGTGCATGATGCCCTGGTTCATGTCCTGCGCCACGCGCCACGTGTCGCCGATCTGCTGCGCAAACGGGATCGGGTCGGGTCCGCCCACGCCCATCGCCGCCTGAAAGGCCTTGACGGCGTCTGCGTCCGCGACCTTGTTCGTCGCCAGCTGCTCGTTCAGGTACGCGACGCTCTGCGGCGCCTGCGCGGCCCGCACGGCCTCTATTGCCGCTGCTTCTAGCATGATTCACTCTCCTTCATTCCAACAGTCCGCGCGCGAGGTTCGCCGCGGCTTCGTCGGCCGACTGCGCCGCCTCCAGGAGGCAGGCCTCCGCCGATTCCCGGCGCCCCATCCGAATCAGCGCCATGCCGCGGAACGCCCGCAGCATCGCGGATTCCGGCCACTTCACGAGCGCCTCGCGGTCGATGTAGTCGACCGCCATCTCGAACTCGCCGAGGCTGATCATCAGAACGACCTTCGCCGTGGCCACGGACTCCTCCCCGGGACGGAACCCCTCCAGCGCGGCGAGGATCTTCGTCGCGCTCTTGAAGAAGTTCTTCCCCGTCGCCATGAGGGCGACGTTGAGGAGGAGCCGGGCTTCGTCCGGCCGCAGGTCAAACGTTCCGTCTGCCATTGCGCTCAGCGCATGTTCGACGCGATGGACGACAGGGCGTCCGCCATGTTCTTCTGGATGTTGGTCATCGTGGTGAGGCAGAGGTTCCACTGCTGCAGGTCGTACTGCAGCTGCTGGAGGTTCGCCTGCACGTCCGGATGCTCCTGGTACGTCTTGAGGGACTCCGACAGGCGGTTTTCGAGCGTTTCAACCGCGTTGAAGAGGGCATTGTAGACGTTGTCGAGGTGGATGACCCAGCTCGTGCTGCTGGTCACGCGCTCGATTGTCATCGTATTGTCAACTATGTCGCACTTGCCCGTTCCCGGGTGCGTGGAGTTCGTGATGTAGGTTGCCATTGTGTTTCCTTTCTTTTGTTTGACTGCTGCGGCCACTCGGCCACAGAAGATGAAATCCTATCCGTTCGCCGCCGCGAGGCGCAGGACCTTGCGCGCGACGGTGTTTGCCTCCTTGAGACGTTCGCACCTCTCGTACTCCTCCGGCGGCAGGCCGTGCGCAAGCGCCTCCGCGAGCCGCGCTTCGAGGCCCGACAGCACGGCATCGTAGCGGCGAAGGGCCTCTGCGGCGTCCGGTCCCGCGAGCTCCTCCTCGATCTCCAGCAGGCGGAGCGGCGACTCGTTCTTCACGGTTTCCATATCACCGTCTCCTCCCCGCGCTTCAGCGTCACCTTGTCCGCCTCGATCTTCTCCACCTTGAATTCGCCCACCATGGACCCCTCCGCCGCGCGCGAGCCGTCGCGCAGCACGAGGCACGGATAGGGCATGAGGATCACGCCCGAAACCGGGCACTTCGGCGCCGGCAGGCCCGGCTTCGCGGCCGGCGTGGCGAACGGATGCGCGCGCGCGGCCTGCTCCGAGAGCGCCTGGTAGCGCGTGGGAGAGTCCGTTCGCTTCCCGTCGTCGCAGACAACGGCCGTGTCGTCCACCACCCGCACGCGGCTCACGTCCGTGCAGATCGCCGCCACGGTGTGGAGGAGCTCGTCGCGGGAGCGGGCGCGGCCGCCGAGTTTCACGACGCGGTTCGTGGCCGCCTCCAGCTTCGTGCGGCCCTCGGTGAGCACGAACAGCACCTCTTCCACGCCGGCCTTCAGCGTCTCGTCGTCCGACAGGTCGAGCACCAGGTTCGGGTCGCGCGCGTAGGCGTCCTGCGCGAGGAAGATCCTGTCGGCGCGCTTCGCGAAGTTGCCGGAGAGCACGGTCTCGCCGTCCTTCTCGGACACGGCGAGGCCGTTCGCGGCGGCCCAGTCCGCAAGGGACTGAGCCGGCTCGTCCTGGGACGGCGAGGCTTCGTCCGCGGGAGAGTCGCTGCGTACCGCGGTCTTCGGCGCGGCGTCGTCTCCCCCGATGTAGGACTCCCAGAACCGGCCGTACCGGAGCGCGAGGTAATAGCCGCCGGCAAAGAACACGAGCAGGAGCAGCACCACAAGCAGGCAGCCGCATCCGCGCCGACGCGGCGCAGGAGGCGGGGGCTCGGCCTCGGTGGTCGGCCGAGCGGGGGCCGGGGCCTCGCCGGAGGGAGGCGGGGGCGCTTCGTCCGGCTGCGGGGAGGCGCCGTCCCCATCGGAGGGAGGCGGTTCCGGGGGCGGAGGTGCCGCAGAGGATTTCAGTTCGGGCCAGGTGACGCCGTTCTCGCCGATGGCGAAGGACGAGCTGCCGAAGGAGAAGCGCGTGTAGAGCTCGACGTTCTTCGCCTCGCCGTCCGGCAGCGCCTTCAAGCTCACGCCCGCGTCCGAGACCTCGACGGCGAACGCCTCTGCGGGAAGGGAGGCATCGGCGAGCACGATGTCGCAGGCGTCGGAGGAACCGAAGGTCACGACGCCCTCCGCGAGCGCGATTTCCGCCCCCGCGTTGGCCCCCTGGACGATCTTGAGCAAGTAGTTCACGTGTTAGCCCTTCAGTTTCAGACGCCCCAGGGGCTGGATGTTGATCTCGCTGCTCAGCTCCTGGAAGGAGAGCACCGGCAGTTCGTAGTAGTCCCGCTCGATCATCTTGCGGAAGTAGCGGCGGATGTCCACCGAAACGATGAGCACGGGCTTCTGCGGGATGTTGGCGAGGTCGCCGATCGTGGACTTCACCGTGCCGATGATCCGGCGGACGTTCTGCGGGTCCATCGCGAGATAGCTGCCGGCGGACGTCTGGCGCACGCTCTTGCGCACCATCTCCTCGAGGGACGGGTCGAGCAGGTAGGCGGCGATGATGTTCTGGCCGCCGCTGAACTTGTAGGAGATGTAGCGGCTGAGGGCGCTGCGCACGTACTCGACGAGGAGGACGGTGTCCTTCTCCTTCTGCCCCCACTCGATGAGCGTCTGGGTGATCTGCTTGAGGTCGCGGATGCAGATGCCCTCCTGCACGAGGCGCTGGAGGACGTCGGTGATCTTCTGGAGCGGCAGCACGCGCAGCACCTCGCGCACGAGCTCGGGGGCCTCCTTCTCCATGTGGTCGAACAGGAGGCGCGTCTCCTGGATCGAGAGGAACTCGTGGGCGTAGCGCTTGAGGACGCTCGAGAGGTGGAAGGAGAGCACGCCGTTGATGTCGAGGTAGCGGATGCAGCCCGCGTCGAGGTCGGCCTTGCGCGCCTCCTCCACCCAGCACGTCGCGTAGCCGGAGAGGAAGCGCTTCCCCTCGGTGAAGGGGATGCCGGCGGCGGTGAGGTTCTCGGGCGTCTCGAGCGCGAAGAGGTGGCCGCGGTTCAGCACGCCCTCCGAGACGGGCACCTCGTTCACGAGGATGCGGTACTTGCCGTCCTTTACCGTCTCGTTGAGGCTCAGGTTGATGCCGGGGAACGGCACGCCGAGGTCGTGGTAGAGTGCGCGCCGCACGTCGATGATCTGGTCGTTCAGCTCCTCGTAGGTGAGCGCCGAGCGGATGGACGCGTCGATGTCCACCATGAGCGGCGTGACCATCGCGAAGTCGTCGCCGCCCTTCTTCTGCTTCCGCGGCTTGCCGTCCCCGCCGGACGGCTGCGCGGCGGCGAGCGGGTCGGCCTCGGCGGCGGCCTCCTGGGCCTTGCGCCGCCGCGTGCGCGCGTAGAGCGTGTAGCCCACGACCCCCACGGCGGCGGCGAGGCCGAAGATCTGGATCTTCGGGAAGCCGGGGATGAGGCCGATCGCGACGAGCATCACGGCGCCGAGGAGGATCGCCTTCGGCTGGGCGAAGAACTGGTTGATGATGTCCTGGCCGAGCGGCTTCGCGCCCTCGTCGCCCACGCGCGTGACGATCACGCCCGCCGTGATCGAGACGAGGAGCGCGGGGATCTGCGAGACGAGGCCGTCGCCGATCGTGAGGATGCCGTACTTGTTCACGGCCCAGCCGATCTCCTTGCCGTTCATGAGCACGCCCACGCAGATGCCGCCCACGATGTTGATGGACGTCATGATGAGGCCGGCGATCGAGTCGCCCTTCACGAACTTCATCGCGCCGTCCATGGCGCCGTAGAGCTGCGACTCCTTCGCGAGCTCGGCGCGGCGCGAACGGGCCTCGTTCAGGTCGATTGCGCCCGCGCGCATGTCGGCGTCGATGGACATCTGCTTGCCGGGCATCGCGTCCAGCGTGAAGCGCGCGGCGACTTCGGAGACGCGCTCCGAGCCCTTCGCGATCACGACGAACTGGACGATCGTGATGATGAGGAAGATCACGGCGCCCACCACGAAGTTGCCGCCCACCACGAAGTTGCCGAACGTGTAGATGATCTCGCCCGCGTCCGCCTTGAGGAGGATGAGACGCGTGGTGGTCACGTTCAGGGCGAGGCGGTACAGGGTCGTGAACAGCAGCATCGACGGGAACGTGGAGAACGCGAGCGCCCGCGGCAGGTAGAGCGAGAGCATCAGCATCACGGTGGAGATCATCAGGTTGATGGAGATGAGCAGGTCCACCACCGGCGTCGGGAGCGGGATGATCAGGAGGCCGATGATCGCGACGACGAGGAACGCAAGCACGAGGTCGCCGTACTTGCTGAAAACGTTCACGAATCCTGACAGGTCCTTGCTCAAGTTTCCACCTTCACGTTAAGTCTCCAGGAGTGCGGCCCGGTAGTGGTCCAGCAGCTCCGTGTCCGCCAGCAGGTTCTCCAGCTCCCGCGCCGCCGCGCCCGCCTTCTCGCCCTTCTTCCCGCGGAGCGTGCGAATCGTGCGAACCGCCGCCGAACGGAACCCGTTCGCCGTCCGCAGGAGCGGCGAGCCGCCCGCCGCCGCGAGGGCGTCCATGATCTCCGCGCCCACCGAGGCGTTCGTGGGGAAGAGCGCCTTCAGCGACTCGGTCACCGTCGTGGAGCCGGGAAGCAGCGGCCCCTGCGTCTGGCCGGGGGTCTGCCCCACCGTCCCGCGCGTCCAGTCCGCCGTGGAAATGCCCGTGTCGAAGCGGACGCCGCTTGTGACCCTGTTCAATTCCATGTGGCGTTGCCTCCGAAGCGCGATGCGAGCGCCCACATCTCCGAGAACACCTGCCAGAGCGCCGTCTCGGTCACGTCGCGCTCCGGGAACCTCACGAGGAACAGCGCCTGGCCCGTCTTCGCGAGATAGGCCGTGCGCAGCGGATACGGGAAGCGGTTGCCGGGGTGCGCCGCCACGAGGAGCTTGCGCACCGACGCACCGTCCGCGGACATCGGCACGCGCACCTGGAGGCAGAGCGTCTCGCGCGCGTACTCGAGCGCGACCGACGCCCCGTTCTCGAAGCGCGCCGCCGCCGCGCCCCGGTCGTTCAGCGCGAAGTGCGCGAACCCGAAGTGGCGGCCGAACCCCTCCACGGCGCTGTCTATCCACGAAGCCATCATTCCCGGCCCTCCCTGCGCTCGCGTTCCTGACGCCGTTTCTCGGCCTCCTTCTCCTCCTCCTCGGCGAGACGGTCGGTCGTCTCCTCCAGGAGCTCCTGCGCGGCGGCGGTGAGCTTGAAGCGGTCGGACGCCTCCGCGAACAGGCGCGGCGACAGCTCGCGGAACACGGCGAGCATTTCGCGCGCGAAGTCCATCTGCGCGAGCAGCGCGCGGATGCCGCACGACGACATGATGCCGCCGACCTGCGCCGACGACACGAACGGCTGCTCGGTGAGGTCCACCACGCGGCCCGTGAGCTTCTCGCCGTCGAGGAGGCTGCGCTCGCCGAACTGCTCGAGGAGACGCGCCACGAGCCGGTCGAGGCGTTCCATCACCGTGCGGATCACCTCCACGCACTGGAGGTCGGAGATGATGCTGCGCAGCTGCTCGGCGGACTGCGACGGGTTGGCCGCCTGCAGGTCCACGCCCGCGGCCGAGATGAGGAAGTCGAGCGCCTCCGCGAGACGTCCCGCGCCGCGCGACGCGAGAAGCGAGCGGAAGCAGTGCTGAGGGGAGGAGAAGCCCACCACCTCTCCGCGGTAGAGGTCGCGCAGGTCGCGGATTTCCTCCGGGGACGACGTGCGCTTGTTGATCTCCTCCGCCACGTTGATGCCGGCGCGCATCTCCGGGCCCTTCGTGCGCTCGAGCTGCGCCTTCGCGTCCTGCACGGCCTGGCGGAGCGCCGCCTCGTCCGCCTCCAGCCCGCTCTCGAGGCAGTCGAGCATCGCGAACTGGTGGGAGGGGTCGTCCGACCCCTCGCCGAGCATCTTCAGCAGCTCCGCGGCGTCGGGCGGCGGCTGCGCCGCGCGGATGAGGCGCATCAGGCGGTTGAGGAAATCGGCGCCGGGCATGTCCGGCATCATCTTCATCCACGACTGGATCGCCTCGATCTGGGCGTTCGGCGCGCGCTTCGCCTCGCCGAGCTTGCGCTCGGAGACCTCCTTCGCCTCCTTCTCCTCGAACTGGAACGACAGCTCCTCCATCGCGTCCATCAGCTCTGCGGCGGGATCGGCCTGCACCTGCACGCCAAAGCCCATGGCCACGCCGGACTCCACGGCCGGCTCGGCCTTCTGCGCGCCTGACGCGGCCGCGTCGAACGTCGTCGACGCGATCGTCTGGCGGAGAATCTGGGCGGCGTCGAGCTGCATGGCCTAGTCCTTGCGCTCCTTCCGCTCCTTGATTTCCCGCTGCGTCGCCTCGCGGCGCGCCTCGACGTTCTTCTTGATCGTGTACTTGCGGTCCTTCCACTCGGCCTCGCGGCGGAGGAAGTCGCTCTCCCAGCGCTCGAGGGCGTCCTCGCGGTGCGTCTTGCGCTTGTCCTCGCGCAGGTCGCGCTCCTTGTTGAACTTCAGCATGCGGTCCTCGTGCTGCTCGGTGCGCACCTTGTCCTGCTCCTCCAGGTGCGCCTCGCGCTCCTCGCGCTGCTCGTCGTCGGCGTCGGAGTCGCGTCCGAGCGACTCCTCGTGGCGGATGTCGCGGAGGCGCGCGGCCTGCACGCGCACGTGGTCGGCGGCGGGGCCGACCGTGACGACGTGGGGCGTGATGATGAAGAGGCGCTGCACCGTCTCCTTCTGGACGGAAAGCCCGCCGAAGAGCCAGCCGATCCACGGAAGGTCGCGCAGCCAGGGGATGCCCCAGCCCGCGTTCTCGCGCACGTCGCGGAAGTAGCCCGCGAGAAGCAGCGACTCGCCCTCCGGCACGGAGGCCTGCGTCTGGAGCGTGCTCTGGCGCGTCATGGGCATGGCGTCCACGCTCACGCTCTCGAAGCCGCCATCCTGGAGGTCCATCGCGAGCCAGAGGCGGAGGGCGTCGTTCGTGGAGACCGGGGACATGATGCGGGGCTTGATGGAGAGCTTCGTGCCGGCGGTCACCTCCTCGAGGGAGGCCACCTCCGTGCCCACCACGCGCGCGTGGTAGCTCTGCATGTCGCTGATCTCGGCGGCGATGTTGTCCGTCGTGAGGATCGACGTGCGGGAAATGTTGCGGGCCTTGCCCTTCGTGCGGAGCGCGGTGAGCGACGTGCTCACCTGCACGTGGTCGCCGAGGTACGTGAGCGCGCCGGCGAGACCGCGCCCGGCGAGGGCGGCGGGACCAAAGAGGCTGCCGGCGTTCTGCCCCACGCCCGCGTCGAACTCGCTGTGCGCGCCACGCACGGCGAGGGAGAGCTGCCAGTCAAGCGAGTCGTCGCGGTTCATCTCCACCACCGTCACGCCGATCTCCACGAGGCGCTGCGGCACGTCGAGCCGGCGGATCAGCTCTTCGTACATCGGCATGCGCGTGGCCACGTCGCGCACGATGACGGCGTTCAGGCGGTTGTCCGGACGGATGATCGGCGAGATGGTCGAGCTGATCGAGTCCTGCACCTTCGACTCCGCCGTGTCGGCGTGGTTCGTGGACGCCTCGCGCGACTGGCCGTTGCGCCCGCCGGACATGAGCTCCTGCAGGATCTGGGCCACGCCGCGGATCTGCGCGCCCGACTCCGGGTCGCTGGAGCGGAAGCTCACGTTGTCCGCCCACGTGTTGACGAGCGGGAAGATGCGCGTCTCGATCTCGTTGAAGGTGCGCAGCTGCTTGAGGCGGTCCGCCCGCTCGATCGTCTCCAGCACGAGCTGCACGTAGCGCGGCGGGCCGGAGACCATGATGAGCTCGTCGTTGTTCGCCGTCTTGATCGGGAAGCGGCTGTCCTCCACGCCGAGCTCGCGCAGCATCGCGCGCACGTCGCCGGCCTTCATGTACGCGAGGTCGACGAGACGTGACACGACCTCGCCGGCGGAGCAGACGTAGAGCGCCGCGCCGTCGTAGTACCACGTGAGGTTGTGCATCGTGCACACGCGCTCGAGGAAGTCCTGCGCCGGCATGTCCACGAAGTCGCCGGAGAACGACCCCTGCACCTGCTCGCTCATCAGCACGCTCAGGCCCTCCGTCACGCCGAACGTGTCGAGCGCCTCCCTGAGCTGCATCTGGCGCGCGACAAGGGAGTACTTCGCCACGCGCCAGGGAATCGCGTTCGTGGCGTCCGCGCACGCGGCGAAGGCCGCGCACGCACAGAGAAACGCTAGCAAGTGTCGCTTCATGGCCGGATCATCACCTCGGGAAAGGATGGTTGGGGGCTTTCGAGCTCGGCGGCGCGCGCGCGCCACCAGTCCCAGGAAGCAGTGAACGCGCGGAAGAACGCGCGCAGGGCGAGCGCGTCCGCGGCAGCAGGGGCAGCCTGCCAGAGGATCGCCGCGTCCTCCTTCGGCTCGTAGGCCAGCACGGCCTCCTCGCGGAGGGCCCGCCCGGCGGCGAAGCCGGCGAGGGAGGCGAGGATCGCGTCGGACGGCGCGGCGCACACCGTCGCATGCAGGAGGGCGCGCCCGCCCTCCTCCGAGGCCACCACCTCCGCGCCGTCCACGAGCAGCGCGACGCGCGCCGCGTCCGCCGCGACGGCGTCCGGATAGCCGATGGCCCGTGCGAGCCGCGCTGGAAACCGTTCGCCCATCCGCTAGATGTTTCCCGCCATGTTCATGCCCGAATTGCCGTAGCGCGCGACGACGCCGCTCGACGCGTTGAACGTCACGTCGCGCCAGTTGACCATGCTCTGCAGCTCGATCGCGTCCTCCTGGCTCGTCGTGTTCGCGTTGTCCATCGACGTCTTCAGCTGGGCGATCACCGCCAGGCGGTTCGCGTACGTCCAGTTGCTCTTCGCGTCCTGCGAGACCGTGAGGCCGCACTCGGTCTCGAGGAACTCGAGCACCGTGCAGCCGCGCGCGGCCTTCCGCATCTCGTAGCTGTCGGGAACCGCCGCCACGTCGCCGAGCGACGCCCCGCCGGCGAGCTGCGAGCATACGCCGGACATCGCCTGCAGGTAGACGTTGTTCTGCGTCATCCTGTTCATGCGCGAGACGGCGCGCGCCTCGAGGTGCGCGCCGCGGTGGATGCACACGGCGGCGACGAGCTGCGCGAGCGTGAGGCCCTCCGCGCCGTCGACCGCGTACAGGCGCACCGCGTCCGCGCCCGCGGGCGCGTACCGGTTCGTCCCGATCTGCTGGATCTCGATCGTCTGCATGGCCGTCACAGGTTGTTGACGGTGCCCACGAGCACCGTGTTGAGGCTCTTGAGGACGTTCGAGACGAGGTCGTACGTCTGGTCGCGCTTCGCCGTGAGCGACTGGAGCTGGATGAGCGTGTCCTGGCTGATCGTGTTCAGCGAGTCCATCTTGTCCTCGAGGAGCGAAACCGCCGTCTGCACCTGCTCGTACGACCACGACGTGCCGGACGGCAGGCCCGTCACGTTCGCCTTCGAGGAGAGGAATTCCGCGTACGTGACCGACGCGCCGTCGTACGTGAACGTGGCGCCCGCGTCGAACGTGCCGCCCACGCCGACCTTCACGAGCTCCGTCTCCACGCTCGTGAGCCCGTTCAGGAGCATCGTGTTCGCGTTGATCTGGTCCATCACGTCCACGATCTCGTCCTCCAGCTTCGTGGCGCGCTGGAGGCAGATCGCCATCACGAGCTGCCCGATGGACATCAGCCGCGGCGTGCGGCCGTCCACCTCCGTCACGCCCTCGAGCGTGTACACGTTCGCCGTCAGCGGCAGCCCCGTCTGGGAACTGCACATCGAAAGCTCGATCTGTTCGGTTGCAAATACCGCCATGTCCGTCCTCCTTCCGTTTCAGGTCATCGGCTACCCGATGTTCGCGATCAGGTTGCCGCGCGTGTCGCTCACGTTCGTCATCAGCTCCGTCGCGGACGAGAACGCCTGGTCGCGCCGGTCCACGAGCGACTGGAGGCGCGTCATGTCCGTCTGCGACTGGTTGTTGCGCCCGTCGATCATGTTCTTGAGAATGGAGATCATGCCCTCGACGGACGCCTTCGACCAGTTGCTGTTCCACCACGACAGGTCGGAGCCCGGCGTGCCGCCCTTCTTGCGGTAGGCCTCGCAGCCGAGGGGGACCATCTCCGCCTTGACGCCCTCCACGCTGGCCTTGGCGTCGCCGGCCGCGTCGCTCGCGAACTTCGCCTGCGTCTGCGTGAAGATGGCCAGCAGCGAACCGAGGATCTCCAGCTCCTTGTTCCGCGACTTGATGCGCGTGGAGAGCGGGGCGATCTCGCCCTCCACCGTCACCGCGCGCCGCTTGGAGACGTTCACGAGCAGGTCCTGGAAATCGACCTGCCGGCCGTCCATCTTGTAGTCGTGCGCCTGGATGCCCCACGCGTTCAGCCGGGCCGTGCCCACGTCCACCCGTTCGATCATGTCCATGGTCTTCGCTCCCTTCCCTAGTTGATCGCCCGTATGCCGGACGTCATGGTGTTGTTGACCTTCTTCACGAGCGATGCCGCCATCGACAGCGCCTGGTCCCGCTTCGAGAAATAGCTCTGCAGCGACACGAGGTCCTGCTGGAGGTAGTTGTCCTCCTTGTCCAGCGCGTACTGCACGTTCGTCTGCAGCTTGCCCACGTACTGGTTCTGGATGGCGCCGATACGCCCGGCGCCCAACGTGGAAAGATCGACCACCACGATGTTCGAGGTGTCGATGCCGTAGCGGTCGAGGATGTCCTTCGCCGTCGCCAGGCCGGGCGAACTCGTCGAGTCGTCCGTCTTGCTCTTCGGCGTGAAATGCGCCGCCGCCTCCGCGATCATCGAAAGCGCCTCGCCGATGTCCGTCAGCTTCCGCTCGCGCTCGCGCACCACGTCCGCCAGCGCGGCCGTCGCGCCCTCCACCGAGACGGCGCGCAGCAGCGACGCCCGCGCCACGGCGTGGCCGAAGTCGCACCCGGCCACACCTTCCACGGTGTAGTCAACCTGCTGCTGGCCGTAGACCTTCAGCCCGGCAATGTTGTTTGCCTCAATCAAATTTGACATGTTGTCCCTCCAATTCGGGGAGCAGACAACATTTTATCACAAAATCGCCCTCGTTCGCAAGGTTTCGAGGTGAAATTCAGCAAAAATTTTGCGCGGCCGCGGGCGACGCCGCCAAATTCCCGGCCTACGCGCCAAACTTCAGCTTGAAGACCATCTTGAGGGATTCGACGGCAATGGATCCCGATATCTTCGAGGTGCCGGCGCGGCGCTCGGAAAAAGTGATGGGGACTTCGACAAGCCTCAGGCCCGCCTTCCACATCCGGTAGTTCATCTCCATCTGGAACGAGTAGCCGAAGGACTTGATCGAGGAGAAGTCGCCCAACGTCTCAAGCGCGCGGCGCGTGAAGCACTTGAAGCCGCCCGTGGGATCCTTCACCGGCGTGCCGAGCATGAAGCGGATGAAAATGCCGCCCGCGCGCGAAATGAGCCAGCGGCGAAACGGCCAGCCCACGCACTTGCCCCCCTTCACGTAGCGCGAGCCGATGGCGACGTCGGCCGGATGCGCCGGATCCGCGTCGAGCGCAGCGAGAAGGCGCGGCACGTCCTTCGGGTCGTGCGAGAAGTCGCAGTCCATCTCGACGACGTGCGTCGCCCCCATGCGCAGCGCCTCGGCGAATCCGGCCACGTAGGCGCGGCCGAGGCCTTCCTTCTTTTCGCGGTGCATCACGTGCACGCGCCCTTCGCGCGCGCAGATTGAGTCGATCACCGCGCCCGTGCCGTCCGGCGAGTTGTCGTCGAGGAACAGCAGCTGCCCCTCCGGCGGCAAGTTCGCGAGAACGGCGGCGGCCATGGCCTCCACGTTCTCGCGCTCGTTGTAGGTCGGTATGACGACGACTGGCTTCATGCGGGTTGTGTCGTGCCGGCAAGTTTCGCGACGTCCTGCTTGAGGGCCTTGACGTCCTGGCGGAGCTTCATGATCATCTTCGGCGCGAGGGTGATGGCGGCCACGTTCTTGAGCGAGGTCGCGGGCGTGCCCACCACGTACTTCTCGCTGCCGTCGAGCGACTGCGGGACGCCCGCCTGCGGGCCCACCTGCACGCCGTCCGCGATCTTGATGTGTCCGGAGATGCCGGCCTGCGCCCAGATGAGGCAGCCCGTGCCGATCTGCGTGGAACCCGCCACGCCCGCCTGCGCGATGATGCCGGAGTAGCCCGCCACCTTCACGTTGTGGCCGATCTGCACGAGGTTGTCGATCTTCGTCATCGGGCCGATGTAGGTGCGGCCGATGCGCGCACGGTCGATCGTGGTGTTGGAGCCGATCTCCACGCCGTCGCCGAGCTCCACGATGCCGAGCTGCGGGATCTTCTCGATCTTCGGGAGGCCGTTCTCCATCGTCGTGTTGTAGCCGTAGCCGTCGCCGCCGAGGCGCACGCCGCAGTGGAGGATCACGCCCTTGCCCACCTTCGTGCCCTCGCGCAGCGTGACCTGCGGGTAGAAATGCGACCCGGCGCCGACGACGCAGTTCTCACCGATGAACACCTGCGCCTCGATCACGCAGCCGTCGCCGATCTCCGTGCCCTTCTCAATCACCGTGTACGCGCCCACGTGCACGTTCGCGCCGAGGCGCACGGAGGGGTCAATGATGGCAGTGGGATGGACGCCCGGCGCGCGCACGGGCGCGGGCGGGGCGAAGATCTCGGCGGCGGCCATGCAGGCGTGGTTCGGGTCCGCGACGCGGATGACGGCGCACGGCGCGCCGTGCGTCCAGTCCGGCGGGAGGAGGATCGCGGACGCCTTCGTGGCCTGCACGAGCGGGACGTGCTTCGCGTCCTTGCAGAAGGAGAGGTCGCCCGGACGGGCCTCCTCGAGGCCCGCGCAGGCGGTCAGCTCGACGTCGTCGCCTTCGAGGACGCCGCCGAGCCGCGCAGCGAGGTCACTTGCCCGCATCGGACTTCTTCGCTTTCTCTTTCGCAGCCTCTTTCCGCTTCGCGGGGTCCACGCCCATGGACTTCAGGATGGCGTCCGTGACGTCGTAGGACTCCTTCGCGAACGCGAGCATCGTGCCGTCGGCGATGAAGTCGTAGCCGTTCTTCTTCGCAAACGCGCTGATCTTCTCGCGTATATCGTCCGTCTCGATCTTGATAAGGCGCGATTCGAGTTCGCTCAGGTCGCCCTGGTAGCGCGTGGCCATCTGGCGCATCTCCTGCTGGCCGTCGAGAAAGCGCTTCTGGATGGTCTCGAGCCTCTTCTGCGCCTCGGCTCGCGCCGCCGTCGACAGCATGGGGTTCTGGAGGTCGCCCTGGGCCTTCTTGCCCTCTTCGGCGATCTCCTTCAGCTCGTCCTGCTTCGCGTCCAGCTTCGCCTTGTAGTCGCCGTCGGTCGTCTTCACAAGCGTGCGGTTCTTCTCGTGGTCGGGGTGGAGGCGGACGAGATCGACCATGTTCACGGTGCCGATCTTCAGTCCGGCGGCCGCCGCCGCAAACGTCGCGGCCATCGCCGCCATCATCATCATCTTTTTCATTTTCATTTTCCTCGCTTTCAGCCTTTTCAACTTTTCAACTTAGAAGTCATATCCGATCGTGAACGAGAACACCTTCTCGTCCACGTCCTCGTCGGGGTCGACGACGGGCGTGGCGAAGTCGAGGCGGATCGGGAACTGCGGGAGGTCGAGGCGGAGCCCCAGGCCCACGGACCAGCAGAACCAGTCGGTGTCGAAGTCGAACGAGTCCTCGCCCACGCTGCCGAGGTCGGTGAACGCGGCGATGCGGATCATCTTCACGACGGGCACGGAGTACTCCATCGTGGCGCACCAGCTCGTCTGGCCGCCCCACGGCACGTAGTGGCCGCGCTTGTTCTCGCGGGCGTAGACGCGCGGGGCGATCTCGCGGAAGTCGACGCCGCGGATGGAGCGCGAGCCGCCGAGGAAGAGCTTGTCGTAGATCGGCAGGCCGCCGCTGAAGTCGTCGAGCGTCTCGCCGCGGAGACCCCACTGCAGCACGTGGCCCCACTTCTTGACCGCGGTCCAGTAGTGGCGGTAGCGGAAGCCGGTGCGCCAGTACGAGTTGTCGCCGCCCACGATGTCGCCGTGGACGTTGAAGAGGTAGCCCTTCTTCGGGAAGAGGAACTCGTCGCGCGTGTCGTTGCGCCAGAAGACGACGAACGGGATCTCCCAGCTGCCGCTGTACTTGGACTTCTGCTCGAGCAGGAGACGGCGCGGCTCTTCGTCGTGCGGGTGCTCGTAGAGCAGGTCCTTCTCCACGTCGTCCATCTCCACGTACTCGGCGGCGAGCGACACGCCGAAGCGGCCGAAGGGCTTCCAGCCGGGCCAGAACTGGACGGGATAGCTGATCGACGCCTCGATTCCGCTGCGGATCACGTCGTAGTCGTCGAACCAGCGCTGGCGGCGGTAGCCCGTGACGGTGAGCTCGAGGTGGCGGTCGAACAGCCACGGCTCGGTGACGGACGCCTCGTAGGTCTGCACGCGCGGACCGGCCTGCACGAGGATGCGGCCCTTCTGCCCGCCGCCGCGGAAGCGCCAGGGGTTGAAGAGGTCGAAGTTGTTCTCGTGGATCTCGACCTGGCCGAACACGGAGTCCTCCGAGCCGGCGCCGATGCCCACCATGAAGCCGCCGGTCGTCTGCTCCTCCACCTCGAACACGAGGTCGCGCTCCTCCGGCCTGCCGTCCTTCGCCTCGCCGCCCTCGACGGTCTCGAGGTAGTACTGCACGCGCTGGAAGTAGCGCAGGTTCTCGAGGCGGTGCTTCGAGCGCTCGGCGAGGTTCGCGAGCATCGGGTCGCCCGGCGAGAGGCTGATCTCGCGGCGGATCACCTTGTCCTTCGTGTAGTCGTTGCCGCGCACGAGCACGCGGCGGATCACCACCGGCACGCCCTCCTCGACGGCGAACACGATGTCGACGGTGTCGCCGTACTCCTCCGTGGGGATCCGGCGCACGGTGACGCGCGTGTCGGCAAGCGCCTTCTCGCCCGAACCGCAGTACACCTCGATCGCGTGGGCGGCGTCGGCGAGCGCCTTCGCGCCGGCGATGTCGCCGGCCTTGAGGTTCTTCACGGCGCCAAGAACCGCTTCCTTCGGATACTGCTTCACGCCGGTGACAAACAGGTTGCCCACCTTGTAGCGCGTTCCCTCGACGACCGTGAACACGCGGTCGACCTTGTTCGAATCGCCCTCCACCGGAACGGCCTCGGGGAGCGACACGGACACGTCGAGGTAGCCGAGGTCGCGGTAGTGCTCCGCCACCTTGTCGCGCGCCTCCGCGAAGTCCTGCGGCGTGGCGGGCGTGTCGACGAACCACCCGAGCGGATTCCACCACGGGTACTGCTGGAACGCCTCGCGCAGCTCGCCCTCCTCCACGCCCTCAATGCCCTTGAACTTGAAGTCGCGGATCTTGACGCGCGGGCCCTCGACGATCTCCATCGTGACCTTCATGGCGTTCGGGGCCCCCTCGACCGGCTCGATGCGCGGCGTCACGCGCACGTCGGGGAAGAACTTCCTCTGGTAGGCCGTCTTGATGCGCCCGGCCGCCGCCGCGATCTCGGCCTCGCCGTAGGGATAGCCGTCGCGCAGCTCGGAGAGGTCCTTGATCTTGCCCACGCCCCAGTAGTCGTTGCCCGTCACGTTGAGCGGACCCTGGAGGCGCCTCTTGCGCGCCACGACGTAGGTGACCGCCACGCCGTCCGCGGACTGCTCGGCCTTCACCGAGATGTCCTCGAACTCGTTCGCGTCGCGCAGCGTGCGCACGTCGCGCGCGCACTGCTGCGGGTCGTACTCGTCGCCCGCCTTCACCGTGCAGCGGGCGAGCACGTCGCCCGTGTCCTCGCCGCCGTCGGCCAGCTTCACCTTGACCGACGACACCTTCGCGGCATGCGCCGCGAACGCGGCCATCGCCAGGCAGATCAGCAGTCTTTTCATTCCAGGTTCCCTCTCCCTTCTAGTTCTTGAAATCCACCGGCGCGACGTGCCAGATGTCGCGCGCGTACTCCGCCACGGCGCGGTCGCTCGAGAAGCGGCCGGAGCGGGCGATGTTGACGAGCGACATCGCGTTCCACCTGGCCGGGTCGCGGTACGTCGCGTCCACGCGGTCCTGCGCGTCGCAGAAGCTGCGCAGGTCGGCGAGGAGCATGTAGTAGTCGTTGTAGTCCAGGAGCGCGCGGAGGATCGGGTCGAACAGCCCGGGCTGGAGCACCGAGAACGCGTTGCGGCGGATCATGTCGATCGCCAGGCGGATCTCCGGGTCGGAGCGGTACGCGTCGCGCGAGTTGTAGGACGGGCGGAGACGGGCGACGTCCTCCGTGCGGAGGCCGAAGAGGAACATGTTCTCGTCGCCGACCTCCTGGTTGATCTCCACGTTCGCGCCGTCGTACGTGCCGATCGTGAGCGCGCCGTTCATCATGAACTTCATGTTGCCGGTGCCCGAGGCCTCGGTGCCGGCGAGCGAGATCTGCTCGCTCAGCTCGGCGGCGGGCATGATCTTCTCGGCGAGCGACACGCGGTAGTCCGGCAGGAAGACGACGGACAGCTTTCCGCGCGTGCGCGGGTTGCCGTTCACGACGCCGGCGATGCCGTGGATGAAGCGGATGATGAGCTTCGCCATGTAGTAGCCCGGCGCGGCCTTCGCCGCGAACACGAACGAGCGCGGCACGGGGTCGTAGGACGGGTCGTTGAGCAGGCGGTTGTAGAAGATCACGATGTAGAGCGCGAGGAGCAGCTGGCGCTTGTACTCGTGGAGGCGCTTCACCTGCACGTCGAAGAGCGAGGAGGGGTCGAGCTTCACGCCGAGCGTGTGCGCCACGTAGTTGGCGAGGACGCGCTTGTTCGAGCGCTTGATCCGCGCGAGGCAGTCGAGGAACGCGGCGTCCTGCACGCTCGCCTCCAGGCGCTTGAGCTCCTCGAGGTGCGTGATCCAGCCGTCGCCGATCTTCTCGGTGATGAGCTGCGCGAGCGGCGGATTCGCCTTGAGCAGCCAGCGGCGCGGCGTGATGCCGTTCGTCACGTTGTGGAAGTGGTCCGGGAGGAGCTCGTGGAAGTCCTTGAAGAGGCTGTCCTTGAGGATCTGCGTGTGGAGCTGCGCCACGCCGTTCACGCTGGAGGAGCCGATGATGGCGAGGTTGGCCATGCGCACGTAGCGCTCGCCGCCCTCGTCGATGAGGCTCATGCGCGCAAGGCGCTCCTGGTCGCCCGGGAACATCGCGGAGATCTGGCGCAGGAAGCGCCCGTTGATCTCGTAGATGATCTGGAGGTGGCGGGGGAGCAGGCGCTCCATCATCGTGACGGGCCACTTCTCGAGCGCCTCCGGGAGGATCGTGTGGTTCGTGTAGCCGGTCGTGCGGCACGTGATGTCCCAGGCCTGGTCCCACTCCACGCCCTCCTCGTCCACGAGCACGCGCATGAGTTCGGGGATGACGAGCGCGGGGTGCGTCTCGTTGAGGTGGATGAAGGCCTTCTCCGGCAGCTTCGACCAGTCGGCGGCGCCGTTGTCGTCCACGAAGCGGCGCAGGATGTCCGCGAGCGAGCAGCGCGTGAAGAAGTACTGCTGCCGGAGGCGCAGCTCCTTGCCGGCCATCGTGTTGTCGTTCGGGTAGAGCACCTTCGTGAGGTTCTCGGCGAGCACCTTCGTCTCGACGGCCTCCACGTAGGAGCCCTTGTTGAAGTCGGCGAGGTCGAACTCGTCCACCGCCTTCGCGCTCCACAGGCGAAGCGTGTTCACGGCGTGGGCGTAGCCGACGATCGGGAGGTCGTAGGGGACTCCCTGCACCTGCTCCGCGCCCTTCCACACCCACTTGGCCTTGCCGCCCTCCTCCACGTACTCCACGCGGCCGCCGAACTGGACGGTCTGCGCGTACTCGGGACGCGCGAACTCCCACGGGTAGCCGTCCTTGAGCCAGTGGTCCGGCTCCTCGACCTGCTGGCCGTCCACGATGCGCTGGCGGAAGATGCCGTAGTCGTAGCGAAGGCCATAGCCCATGCCAGCGAGGTCGAGCGTGGACATCGAGTCGAGGAAGCAGGCGGCGAGACGGCCGAGACCGCCGTTGCCGAGGCCGGCGTCCACCTCGAAGTCGCGGAGCGAATTCCAGTTGAGGCCGAACTCCTTCAGCGCCTCCGTGCACTCGGCGTCCAGCTTAAGGTTGATCACGTTGTTGCCGAGCAGGCGCCCGATCAGGAACTCGAGCGACAGGTAGTAGACGCGGCGCTCGTTCTGGCGGTGGTAGCGCTCCTGCGTCTCCATCCAGCGCTCGACGAGCCGGTCGCGGATCGCGTAGGCGAACGCCGTGTACTGGTCGCGGGGCGTCGCCTTGCCGTCGTATTTCGCGAGTGTGTAGCGCAGATGCCATGCAAAGTCCTCTTTCAGGCCCTGCACGCTGTTGACGACCCGTCGGTCGCCCGTCTTGCCGTTTTGCATCTCCATTTTCCTTCCAATGCGTAGAGAGGGGTTATTTTACCATAACTCCCCCTCTCCTTCAATGAAGATTCTGGGAATTCCGGATTCTCCGGAACTAAGGCTTCGGGAGTTTGTCCTTCTCCGCATCCTTCAGCAAGCGCTGAATCGCGCGATAGGTGCGCGCGGCGCTCTTGAGCGCGGCCTTGCGCACCTGCGGCGTCTTCAAGGACCGCGCCGCATCCATGGCGTGCTCCGCCGCGTCCAGGGCCTCGGACAGCACGCCCTGGCGCTGGTAGACCACCGCGAGGTTGTTCCACGCGGCCACGTCGCGTGGATCCTTCTCCACGCATCGCCGCAGGTAGGACGCCGCCTTGTTGTACTGCTCCTCCTTGAGGAAGCTCATGCCCATCGCGAAGTTCGCCGGCGTGTAGTCCGGATCGGTCTCCAGCACCTTCTGCGCGTACTGCCGTGCCATCAGGAAGTCAAGCCGCTCCAGCCCGATGCGCAGCCCCTCGCGCGGCATGAGCCGCCCCGACTGCCACGCCGTCAGCCCGCTCGCCCGCTGGCGAATGCTGCCGAGTGCGGGGTTGGCGGCGTCAAGGGCCGTGCCGTACTGTTCCTCCTTGTTGACCAGCCGGACGTCGTTCACGCGGTCGGACTGCTCCGAACGCCGGTGGCAGAACCACGCCACGCGCCACTGGATGTGCAGGAACAGGTCGGCGAGCATGCGGTCGGCGTTGCCGTCGAGGTCGGGATTCTCCTTGCGCAGGTCGAGAATCCGGTCCGCGAGCACCCACGCGCGGGCGCTGCCGTACAAGGACGCCTGTGCATCGATTCCGGTGGTGCGGGCAAGGAGCCCCGCGCACGTCGGCATCGTGCGGCCCTGCCGCTTCCACAGCTCGAGGCCGATCTGGGTGGCCATCGTGGAAAGACGCTCGGGCTTCGTGTTCGTCCACGCGCGGAGGAGGTCGGCCGAGCCGAACGCGAGCATGTCGCGGTCCTCCTGGTCCGCGCCGCCGCGCTGGCGGCGCTTCTGGTTGTAGACGGAGTTGTCCTCCATGAACGGGAGGGCGACGAGCTTCTTTCCGCGCGCGGCCGCGCGCAGCTCCACGCCGCGGTCGAGGGCTCCGTCCGTGAACAGCACGTCCGCATCGCCCGCCTCGTCCACGACCTGGGCGAGGTAGCTGTCGACAATGCCCAGCATCTCGCGGGCGGTGGAGCAGGGGGTGCGCATCGCGGCGGCGCCCAGCAGCAGCGTCATGAAGCCCCAGAACAGCACCCGGAACATGCGGCGGAGCTTGGCCACGGAATCCAGCGCGCGCTTCGCGGCCATTTCCTCGGTGTCCTCCGGGTAACGCTGCACGGCGATGCGCCGCACGTTTCGGAAATAGATTTCGCTGCAGAACACCGCGGAGCCGAACGTGACCGTGAGGGCGTTCATGATCGCGAACAGGCCCAGCAGGAACTCGCTCACCTGACGATGCACCGCCGGCCAGGTCCAGAACCAGAACGACGAGAACGGCGAAACCTGAAGAGCCGCCACGACGAAGCAGCCGAGGATGACAAGCCCGTCGCTGTAGCGCAGGAACTTGTCGTCGTCCGCCGCTCGCTTCATCAGGTGGAGCGTCAGCCCAAACGGCACGAACACAAGGAAGAGCACCAGGAACCAGGCAACCGGCGTTGCCGCCGTGACGAACTGGATGCCATACAGGTGGAGCACGCGGATCACGAGATCGACGGACTTCCAGTCGTGGGCCTCGAGTCCGCCCATCTCCGCGAACGCCATGCAGTTGGCCGTGACCGTGAGGACGTACGCGAGGAGGAACACGCCGATCAGACGCCACATCGAGACGAACCGCACGACAAGGTTCGTGAACGTGAACTTCGCGTGGCCGTTCAGGAAGGCGCTGAAATACGTCGCCACCAGCACCGCCAGCCCCAGCACCAGACCCGCCACCGTCTCGCCCGCGAGAATGCCGGAGAGCGCAATCGCCAGCCCCACCAGCACCAGCTTGGACGTGCGCAGGAACAAGACGAACATCAGCACCACCGGAAGCGTGATCAGCAACTCGAGCGTCTCCGGCAGGAAGGTCTGGCCCATCCGCCACACCGGCTCCGAAAACGCCACGAGCAGCGTGCCCATGCCCGAGAGGATGTAGAGCACATGACGCGACCAGTTGATGCGGCGACGAAGAGACAGCTGCTCAAGCGGCAGGATCACGTTGCTGAAAATCAGGTAGATGCACGCCGTGCAGATGCCAAGCGCCACATGTCCGCACCACATCAGCGCCGCGTCAACGGAACCGACGCCGACCCACTTCGCCAGCCCGGCGACGATCATCCGCCACAGACCCGGCATCGGGTCGTCCGGCGGGATGAGCCCCAGCGCCTCGGAAAGCGGCTGCCAGACGGCCGGCGCGGAAATCGGGCAGCCGAAAAAAGCAAGCAGGCCGGAGACAAACAGCCCCAGCCCCACTGCTATTAAGACATCCTTGAGTTTGATGGATGCAGGGTTCGTCACCTAGATCGCCTCCTCCGCAGGGCGAGCAGCCCCGCACCGACCAGCAGCAGCAGCCCCGACGACGGCTCCGGAACCACGTAGGCGTTCGGCGACCAGGGCTGGAAGTTGTTCAACTCAATACCGTCCCGCATCTGCAGAATGTGCACGCCGTCCTGAGTCGTGACCGCCAAGTCGCTGTAGCTCATCGTGCCCGACGACGCAAGCGTCACCCACTGGTCGTTCTCCCAGTTGCCAAGTTCGATGGCAAAGGACAGTGACGACACGTCGTCGGCAACGAAATGCGAGTACGCGCCCGCATCCATACCTACGACCTGGCGGCTTGAATTGTCGATTGGAACGTCTGTATACCCCGTATTCGTCCACGGGTTGGGTTCGTATATGTACATCGTCGACGACTGGGCGTCAGTCCCGTCGAAGAAGACCGCGCGGGCGCCGGCAATCCTTCCAGAATCGCCGTACCCGTGGTCAAAGCTGTTGTGCTCCTGCGCGTAAGTTGAAACATAGCTGTTGATGCCGACTCCCTCGACCGTTGCGGAGTCCAGGACCTGCCAGTACAGCAGATAGTCGTCCGCCCGCGCCCAGGAGAGGAAGGCGGCGGCTGCAATCACAAGCAAGATGTGTTTGACCTTATGCATCGTCGTGTCCTATTCCGCTTTCGGGTGATGGCCAGTTCGCTTACTTCACCTCTTCGCCAGGCGTCCACTTGATCGTGAACGCCCCGCCGTGACGGCAGAACCAGAAGCCCGTGCCGGCCTTGAGCGGCGTCTCGTATGGTATGAACCCTGGTCGCGTGCGGCCACGCCAGTCGGTCACAGAGCCTTCCGTACACCACTTTCCGTTCGACCACTTCAGAAGGAACGACCGCGCGCCGTCCACCACGCGGACGAAGTCCGTGCTGTCGGCCGTGTAGCCGCTCCAGTCGAGGCTGTTGATGCTGAAGTCCTTGTAGCTGGGCACGGAGATGAGCGTGTAGCCCGGCTCGGTCTTCGAGCCGCCCGCGACGCCGATGTCGACGCCCTTGTACTCGTACTGCCCGACGAGGAAGAACGGCACGATCGCGCCGCTGGCGTCCAGCGGATTCTGCCGCTGCACCCAGACGGCCTTCGTGCGCGGGAAGCGACGCTTGTCGGACGGGTCGGCCGGCGTGATCTCGGAATATCCGGAGTCGCCACCCTTCGCGGCCGAGACAGTCATGACAACGTCCCACTTGCCGCCTTCCAGCGTCCACATCTCGTAAACCGCCTTGGCGTCAGCGCCGCGCTTGCTGCCCGTGTCGTCGGGAAGCGCATACACGCGGTCACCGTCCGAGAGGTTGACGGTCGAGACGTAGTTGGACACCGTAATGTCCGCCGCAAGCGCGGGATCGCTCGCGAGCTCCTTCCACGGCACGGCGACGACCGTGTTGGTGAGCGGGCTCACGACCTCCAGCACGCCGATGATGTTCGTGGACGGAATCTCGTTCGTGATCGCCTGGTAGACGTTCGGCACGAGCAGCGTGTACACGCGGTAGAGGCCCGTGGCGCCGATGGACTTGCCCTGCGCGTCGACGAGCGGGATGTGGAACGCCGGGTTGCCGGCGGGCACAGGACCCTGGATGCGATTCCACTTCTTGCTCTCCTCGTCGTACTTGCGAAGGTCGCGGAACATTGCATACCCGAGGTCTGTCGGATTGACAGGTTCATCCGCCATCTGCACCGTCAGCTGCGTCGGATCGCTCGAGACGGACGACGTGCTGAGCGGCGGCGCGTTCGTGTCCGTGCCCGTCACGAGGTTCTCCCAGTGGCGGAGACCGTTCGGATCGACGCTGTTCAACAGCTCGGTCGCAACCTCTTCGGAGTAATCGTCGGCGAAGATGTCGATTCCGACTGCCGCCAACGCGTTCGTCAGTGCGTCTTCGCGCGCCTGCGCCTCTTCGGCGGTGAGCGTGACGACAAGGTTTGTTCCGTCATCCGAACGCTGCGTGGCAGCCGGAATCTTGATCTCCTTGTATTCCGCCGTATAGGTCGTGTTGCTGCCGACGGGCTCCACCTCCGGACCCCAGTCCGTGAATTTGTAGATCGACGTCGCGTCCATCGGCTTGGCCGGAGGCACAACGCCGTTCGTGACATCCGCCGGACTCGTGCCGTAGGGAAGCTTGGTCTCATTGACCTTGTTGCCGTCCTCGTCCACGAACGTGACCGTGTAGCTCTTGGTGTTGGTGATGTCCACGACGGTGTCGCCGTCCATGACGATCGACACGGAGCCGTCTTCGCTCACCGTGCTCGGCGTGCTGCCGTTGACCGTGACGTCGGTCTTGTCGTAGTCTTCGGCGTTCGGCGTCTGCTTGATCACATACGGATTCGTGCCGTCGTTCTGCAGGGACTCGATGGTGACGGAATCGTCGCTCTTCAACGTCAGCGTGATCACGCCGTTCACCGGCGTCACCGTCTCGATCGGGTTCCCGTTCGAGTCGGTGTAGCCGCTGATGGCGTACGGGACGCCGTCAACCAAGTTTTCGGAGGTAATCGTCACCGTGAACGTGTCCGTCGCCTTGTCGTCGGCCGACGCGAGGGAACTCGCGTTGATCGTCAGGTCGTGTCCGTCCTTGTAGATCGCGTAAACGGCAGGCTTGCTGGTGAACGTGCTCCAGGTCTCGCCGTCCACGCTCCACTTCAGGACCAAGTCCACGATCTTCAACTGGATCGACTTGCCGAGCGTGACGCCGTTCATCGCGTTGGTCGAGGTCAGGACCTCCGCACCCGCACCGAACGCGATGAAGTTCAAGGACGCCTGAGTCGTGCCGTCCAGCGTTGTCGGCACGCGGAAATCAGACGTGCCCGAGCCTTCGGCGACCGTAAACGCCGCATCCGCGCCAACCGAGAGAACCGTGCCCTGCGCAGCCTCGGCCTCGCCAGCATTGCCCATCGCCACGGGGTCGCCGTTGAGCGTGACCGTGTCGCGCTTCGTCAGCGCACCGTTCGCGGCCGCCGCAACATAGTAGATCTTCGGCAGTTCGCAGTAGAGGACGTACACCTGGTAGTCGCTGAGCGGGATGGTTGGATCGCCGTTCACGCAAGGCACGTAGGAGTCGCTACCCTCCGGCTTGACCAGCCCAATCTGCGTGACCTCGCCACCAATTGTGACCTGGCCCTGCTCGTTGGTCGTGCCGTAGTAGACACCAACAAAGTGGTTGCCGTCGTCCATCTCCTCCTTGAACAGCGTATTGGTGGTCGCGGCAATTTCGCCTGCCGTCATGGGATCGCTGATTCCAAGTTCCACCGTGTAGTCGGCCGGATCCTCGGAGCGGAAGTCCTTGTCCCCGTTGACGATCGTGCCGTCCTCCGTGACCGCCACGTGCAGGTCCACCGGCAGACCGCTGACCGTGAACGTGCCATTCACGTAGGTGACCGCGTAGTTGCCCTGCGTCGTCTCGCCGGACGCCGTAATCGTGTACGCACCCATGTCCTCGCCCGATTCGCGTGTGAGCGTATAGTCGATCTGGTCGTTGCCGATCAGCCCCGTCACAGTCGCCGTAAGCGCAGGATCGGAGTCGCCGACCGTCTTGCCCACGCTGTCAACAGTCACCGTGACCGGCGCAGGCTCGATCTCCATATAGCCCTTCCCGACGACCGTGACGCCTTGGAGCTGGAAGCCGTCCGGAACCGTCACGTTCACGTGTCCGTCAAGGAGCATCTCTTTCTTGCCGACGTTGGTCTGATACGCCTGCTGGTAGTTCGGATCGACGGCGACGAGGATGTTCGCGTTGTCGATCACCTCGCCCGTGACCGCGTTCTTCACCACGTAGGTATAGCCCTGGCACACATGCTCCGTGCCGTCGTACGTCGCCGTGGTGGTGTTGCCCGTGACCTCGACGATGATGGGCGTACCCTCGATGATCAGCTTGTCGGCAACCGGCGGGGTGACGAGATACTGATCAGTGACGTCGTTGCCGTCCGCGTCATGGATCGTGTAGCGCGCGTTCTCGAAGTGGCCCGTGTATTCGCCGACGTCCGTGCCGTGCGACGGCACATGGTGCTCGACGGTCAGGACATGGCCCTCCTTCAGGCCCGTCACGGTGTAGCCATCGGTCACAACCGGGGAGCCCGTGCCCGTCACGGTCGAGATGTCATAGCCATGCTGCTCCGCACCGTTGAAGTAATTCGTGACGCTGTTCATCTTGATCACGATGTCGGCCTTGCGCGTGTTCGTCACGCCCACGGAGATCGTGGTGTCCGCCTCAACCGTGCCCGTCGCGTTCGCCGGAATGGTGGCGACGTACTTGGCGTGCGCGCCTTCCTCGACCTTGTAGCTCGCGCCCGCAGGGAGATTCGTCAGCGTCATGCTGCCGCCGTTCGCAAGGTGGAACGAGAACACCTTGCCGTATGGCCCGATGGTCGCGCCGGCCGGCGGCGTGTAGGTGTCCTTGTTGATCACCGTCTCGCCGAGCGTAACGGTGAACGGGAACTCGTCGCCTTCATCGCCGTCCACGACCGTCTTCGTCACCTTCACAGAACCCGTCTTGCGCGCGTTCTTGAAGATTGCCGTGTCGAGCAGCTGGTAGTCGTAGAATCCCGACGCGTCCGGTCCGCGCAGCGACGAGATTGTATAGCTCCGATCGGCGATGTTGGCCGTGCCGTTGTGGTTGACCAGCGGATTGTCCGGATCGCCATCGATGGAACTCAGGACGAAAAGATTGTCGGGGTCGTTCTTCTCGCGTATCGTCACCGTCTCGTACTGGTATGTGACAAGATAGGTCACGGTCTGCGTATAGTTCGTGGTCTCCGTGCGCGTCCTGTATCTTCCGTTACCGGCTGAGCCGGCGTTCCAACCAGTGCGTTCGCTGCCGTTGCTGTCGTAGTACGAGATAATATCAGATTGCGTTCTCGTCCCTCCCGTCGTTACCGTCTTGCTGGGATCTGTGTCCTGCAATTTGTTGTAGTAGATCGTGAAAGGATGACGCTCCCCGTGGGCAAGGCTGATGTCCTCGCTCTCTCGACCGTCGTCCGAGAAGGGGAACTGGTTCTCGGAGACGAGCGCTGGCGTCGAGGGATTACCTACGGAAACAGTCTGCTCCTCGCAGCTTGCCCAATCGGGACCTGTCCACGTATCACTCCAGTCCCAACTAAAAATACCAGCTCGCTCCGCATTCGATCTGATCGTACGAGTCTTCCTGTACGACGTCGTCACGGTGTACTCGAGCGTCTTGGACTTTTCGGTGAAGTCCGCCGTGAAATCAAACTTGCGGGTCTTGTCCTCCTCCGTGCCGGTCACCGACTTGGCAATCGTCACATGGACAGGTTCGCGACGATAAAACACCACGTACACCGCCGCGTCGTCGTAGGCGTTCCACACGTGGGAGTAGCGGGACCACTCGACGCTCTCTCTCCTGTAGTGGATGTACGAGCCGCCGGACGGATCGCGCTTGGTGATCGTACGATATTCATCGAAGTTTTTCGTGGCGGAACCGATGCCGATCGTTGTGCAGCGGAAGCCTTCGCGCAGCAAGGCGCCGTCATCGGGACGCACGTCGGCGAGGAAGCCGTGAACCGATGTACTCGCATTCACGCGCAATGCAGCCGCAAGGTCGATGTCCGCCGCGCGCACCGTGATGTTCGTGACGCGCGCGTTGCCGCCGACCGTCTGCCAGTAGGCGTCATCATGCGTAATTTCCCTGATCACCCCGTCCGTCGTGTTCGTAAGGTGGAGGAAGTAGCGGACGGGCACGGTGACTTCCGTCAGGTACGTAGCCTTCGTGAACCGCACCTGCACGGGCGTCGGGCTGACCTTCATCGTGCCCGAGACCATGTAGTTCTCGCCGGGATAGACGGACTGCGTGACGTCCGGAATCGTCTCCTGCCCCGCAATCTGCGGCTGGATGCGCGTGACGACGAGCTTGTTGCCCTCTGCGTATGTGCACGCCCCCATCACGGCAAAGTCCTTTTCCGCCGCATCAGGAAGGACGAGGCAGATGCTCTCGCCGGCAGGGATGTCAAACGTCGCCGTACCCTCGGAGAACGCGGTGAATCGCTCGCGACGGTAGGTGTCCTGCATAGAGTTGACGCGGAAGAGCTCACCCTCCGTCCATCCGGGGATGTAGAGCTGCACGTTATTCAGCTCTGCGCCCGTGTCGTTGATGAACTCGATGTAGATCTGCGGCTCCCAGACAGCATAAAGAATGTTCTCGGTACCGGTCTCCTTGTCGATGCCGATCGTCTCGTTCGCGTAGTACGTCGGGATCAAGGTGCCGCTGTCGCGGTGGGGATCCCAGCCCAGGAGGAAGTAGCCGTTGTTGTGCGCGAAGTCGGCGGTGTAGTCCGCGAGGTTCACGGAGAAGTTGTTCTGCTGGCCGGCGAACCACACGCCCTGGTTGAGGCCGCCCACGGAGGCGGTCGAGCCGTCCGTATAGGTGCCGATGCGCCCGGCTTCGGTCGCGATCGTCGCGCCGGCGGCGAGGCCGGCGTTCTCGTTGGAGTCGAGAATCAGGTCCGTCACCGGCGGAACGTGCTTAGAGGTGGAGTCGCCGATATGCTTGTAGACGGCGCGGAAGTGGATCACGTTGTTGAGGTCCGCGTGCGCCGGCTTGACGAGGTAGAGGTCACCCGGCGAACGGATCGTCGTCAGCGGGATGTTGTTGTTGTACGTGTCGATCACCTGCCAGCCTTCCCACAGCCATTCGTCCTTGTCATAGTTCGTGGGAACCTTCGCCAAGGTCGTCTCGCCGTCGGCCACGTAGCCGTCTTCGACGTTGCCAGAGGCATGACGCTGCGGGTCGTAGATGATTTCCGTCGTTTGCTGGCCGGACGGGTCGATCGACTCGTACTTCAGCGTATAGATGCCCAACCTGCGCCAGATGGCACGGAGTGTCACGGGGCCGGTCGGCGGCTCGCCAAAGCTGAACGGGTCGGTCGCCAGGGCGCCGTTCTCCAGCACCTGGAACCATCCCATGAAGGCGTAGGCACCGGGGTCATAGGTGTAGCGGTTCTCGGGATTGGAACCCTCGTTCGTCGTCGCCTCCTCGATGTTCGTCGTGTAGTAGGCGCGGCGCGGCGCGTTCGACGTGGCGGGATCGTACTGGTCCGTGTGCTTGTCCTTGACGGGATCCCACGGGTCGAAGTGGTAGTAATACGTGCCGTTGTGCAGGTCGAGGCGGTACTTGCGCGTGGGCGTGTATTCTTCGATCGTCTCCTCCTTGGACGGATCGACGTAGAACCACGTGGCCTCGTTGGGCAGCAGCTCGCCGCCGTTCGGGTCGATGATGACCCTGTGCTTTTTAGGCGCCCACCTTGCGTAGATTTCCTTCTTGCCGTCAGGCATCGTGGCGTCGAAGTCAAACTCCTTCGTCAGCGAGGCGTCCTCGTACCACCCCTCGAACGTGCGGTTCGCGATGTCGCACTCAGACCAGTCCAACAGAGAATTGGTATAGGCGTAGTTGTAATCGGCAAGCGGCGACTCGAAAAGGACGGTTTTGCCCGTGTCGTACACGGTGTGCTCATCGCCGTTTCCATCGTCGTCTATGTACTTGTAAAGCAACTCGTAGCTGTTACGATCAAAATAGACGTGCAGAGTCGCGTTTTGTGTCGAGCTTACCGTTGCATACGTTCCGCTTGAATCCTTGTTGCGCAGTGTAGTCTCATTGCCATTGTTCTTTTTGTACTTTGCGGCATGAAAACCATTGAACTTGTCCGTTATGCTGAAACTACCGTCAGACATGTTTATGGTCTTTACCGCAACATATGAAGAACCATCCAATGCCTGCTTGTAGAAAGTAATTTTCCAGTAATTTTGAATGCTAGAGGAAGTAAACGTCATATCACCATCGCCCGACGGCGGAATGAACGCATCCATGAACGTCATGTACGAACCGCTGGTACCACCGTACCGCCACAGTGTGTTTTTGGGCGGCGACGGCCAGTCGAACGACTGTCCATAGAGCCCCGTCAATGTGATATTGTTACCGAACTTAAAGGTCATAAGCTTACGGTCGTAATAGACGTTGATGACGGTGGAGCCGTCAGAGGCGACTGTTGAATCCGTACATTCAAAACGTCCATAGCGGAAACCGGTGAAATCCTCGCCCGTGATGTTAGACGTGCCGGAGAGATTCGTGAGGTTCGTGCGGTTGGGGTTGGTTCCTGAAGCCGCCGTTCCGGTGAAGCTCGTGAGCAGAGATTGCGAGATCTGCGTCGTTGCGGGCACCTCGGGACTCGTGTAGTGCGTGACGTAGTAGTACTTCTTGTCCGCGTCGGCGGCGTCCTTGGCGTCCGTCACGCGCTGCTGCCAGATGATGACGCGGTAGGGAGCTTCCGAGTTCGCCACCCAGGTTCCGTAGAGCGTCACGTCCTCGTTCATGCGGATGTTGCCTTGCGCATCCGTGGTGAACGCCACGGCGCCGGTCAAGGGATTCGTGATGGACTTGTTGGGGATGAAGTTGCCTTGCGCATCGGTGACCATCTCGCCAAGTATGAGCTCCTTCGTGTCCTCGTTGTAGAACCCGGCCTGCCAACCGCCGAAGTCGTAGCCCTTGCGATGGCCGCTGACGTCGACCTGCTTGAAGTTGCTGGTCGAGCGGACAAAGAGCGAGCCGACGAAGTCCACGCTTTTCGCGTTCGCGTTGAAGTGGAGGAAGTGGGCTTCGACGTAATACGGATACAGGGGGATGATGATGCCGCCGTTGGCCTGGAAAAGAGCGTCGTCGACGGTGATGTACTGATCCTGCGGCTTGCCGGCCTCGGAATAGACCAGCAACTGCTTGTACTGGCCGTCCGTATCCTTGTACTCCCATCCGCAGAAATACTCGTTGAGGCTGTTCTTGAGCGCGGCGGAGACGTCGCTCACCTTGAGCGTCGCCTCGCCGGTTTCTTCGTTGATGGCGACGAGCTTGCGCCGGATGATGCGCTCGCCGGCACCCTCCTCGGCTTCGCCCCTGGCGTTCTCGTCGAACTGGAGGAAGCGGGCGTGTTCGTAGAGCGGCACCACGTAATAGTCCCAATCGACGGCCTCGGTGACATGCACCGCGTTGGTGAACGACATGCGCATCTCCGTCGCGCCGACGGGCCACACGAACTGGAAGTATTCGTTCGTGTTGTCGAGCTTGGATTCGACGGCCGTCGCGGGACGGGCGTTCGAACTGACGACGTACCAGCCCTCGAACACGCTCTTGACATCACCGTTCTCGTCCAAGATGTCGAGCGGAATCGGCGGCTCCTTCAGCTTGTCGCCGTCCTTGACGATCTGCACGTTCACGACGTCGTTGGATTGGTCGCGGAAGAGGTAGGGGAGCGTGGAGCTCGTCCCGTTCTCCGTCGTGGGATGCCCGTAGAAGTGGTAGAAACGGCGAGGCGTCTGCAGCTCCCCGTCCGTATCGATGATGGTGTAGATCGAGAAACCATCTGCGTCAACCCAGAAGGAGGTGACGGCCGTCATTGCGGCGTTGTAGGTGAAGCCGTAGCGGGATGCGGGGAGTTCCTCGACCGCGCCGTCGTCCGAAAGGTGGGCGACGCCGAGGGACGAGGTGGCGGTGACGGCCACCGGCTCGTCGAGATCGACCGTCACGCGCACGGGGTCGCCCGCGTCGGGCTGCCACTTCTTGCCGCCCGACTTGATCGAGATGTCGTAGGAGGCGAGGACGGTGGGTGAAGCGGCAAGAGTGCCGCTTCCCCGAGCAAGACGGTTCTTTGGAGAAGCGGCACTCTTGCCGCTTCCCTTACGCCTGGACCAGCCTTGCTGAATCTTCCGCTTCACGTCGTCTGGACGTGCGCGTTCAATAGACACTTCCGCGTCCTTCGGAAAATGCTTGCGTCCGGCACGCACGTCGATGTGGCCGGCGGCGCCCTTGCGCGTCAGGCGAGGCGACGCTTCGTCGCGGGGTGCGGAAGGCTTTGCATCAGCAGAAAGTGCAAACGCCAGAACCCCGGCCATCACGGCCAGAGCCAGCTTCACTTTCTTCATCATCGTCTTCATCTTCTTTGCCTCCCGTACTCTTTTAAAACAACTCTCCACACGGTAATGAGTACGAAAAACTACCGTGGAAGTTACGAGAATTCTTCTGCCTTACATTTTCTTCATTCTTCAGGCGTCGGAAAGCCGTTTATCTCGCTTCGACAAATCCTTCTCTGCCGAGCGAGGTAGTAGTATAACAGAAAGGACGGGCGAAAGCAAGCAGATGACAATGAAAATTGGTTTTTTTTTTTACATAATTTAAAAATAACACGAACCGGAAATGTGTCACAACCGCCGTGCGAGAGGTGACACTTTCCGAAATTTCCGGAAATTCCGGAACATCTGGACATCTGGATTTTCCGGAACTTATCGGACGCGAAGCTCGCCGTCGAGGAACACGGCGCAGACGTCGAAGGTCTTGGGGTCGAGTACCGCGAGGTCGGCGATGTAGCCCTTCTCGACCTTGCCGAGCTTCTTGCCGAGGCCAAGGCCGATCGCCTGGTTCCACGACGTGACGCGGATGATGTCCTTGAGCGGCAGGCCCGTGACCTCGTGGATGTTCTTGAGGCCCTTGTTCATCCAGAGCGTCGAGCCTGCGAGGTTGCCGCCTTCCACGAGACGCGCCTCGCCGCCCTTGAGCATGACCTTGAGGCCGCCCATCTCGAAGGCGTAGCCGTCCGGCAGGTGCGAGCAGCGCAGCGAGTCGGTGATCATCTGGACGTGCGCGAGCGGACGCTTCGTGAAGACGAGGCGCAGCATGTCGTCGCAGAGGTGGATGCGGTCGCAGATCACCTCGGTGTCGAGGTCGTCGATGAGGAAGCCCGCGCCGACCATGCCGATCTCGCGGTGGTGGAGCTTCGTCATCTGGTTGCAGAAGTGCGTCATGTGGCGGAGGCCGTTCTTGTAGGCGGGCATCAGCTGCGCGAGCGTGGCGCCGGTGTGTCCGCAGCTCGGCACGATCCCGTTCGCGATGCACGCGGCGGCGAACTCGGCGCCGCCCTTCATCTCGGGCGCGTACGAGACCTGCAGGACGGGCGCAATCTTCGCGATCTTCAGCACTTCCTTGATGTCGGGCTTCCGCACGAACGCGGGGTTCTGCGCGCCGCAGCAGGCGGGGTTGATGAACGGCCCCTCGAGGTGGAGGCCGGGCGCCTTCGCGAAGCGCGGGTTCTTCTGGTAGGCGGCCAGGTGCTTCGCGGCGGCGACGAGCGTCTTGTGGGCGACCGTGAGCGTGGTCGGCAGGAACGTGGTGCAGCCCTCGGCGAGCTTCGCCTCGGCGATCTTCTCGATGGCCTCGGGACGGTCCGCGTCGCACACGTCGTAGCCGCACGCGCCGTGCAGGTGCACGTCGATGAACCCGGGCACCACGTACTTGCCCTTCGCGTCCACGACCGTCTCGAACGGCCCGGCGACCGGCTCGCGGGTGACGGCCTTGATCTTGCCCTTCTCGATAACGACGTTCGCCTTCTTGAGGTCGACGTCGGGACTGATGACATGAGCGTTCTTGATCAGCGTCTTCATTTTCGGATGTCTCCTTTTTGCTGCGGCCTCACAGGGCCACGTGCGGGAAATCGGCTTCTGTCAGCCTGTCGAACGGGATGCGCAGGGTGTCCTTCTGCGAGAGGATCGGATCCTTCACCGGCCACGCCACGCCGATCGCGGGCTCGTTCCACTGCAGGCCGCGGTCGTCCTTCGGGTCGAAGAACTCGCTGCACTTGTAGTGGAACTCCGCCTCGTCCGACAGCACGCAGAACCCGTGCGCGAACCCCGGCGGGATGTAGAGCTGCCTGCGGTTCTCGGCGGAGAGCTCCACGGCGCACCACTTCGTGAACGTGGGCGAGCCCCACCGGATGTCCACCGCCACGTCCCACACCGTGCCGCGCACGACCGACACGAGCTTCGCCTGCGGGCGGTGCAGCTGGAAATGGAGCCCCCGCACCACGTTCTTCACCGAGAAAGAGCGACAGTCCTGCACGAACACGTCCTTCACGCCGTTCTCGAAGTAGCGCTGCGCATGGTAAGCCTCCGTGAACCAGCCGCGCGCGTCCGTGTATCGGTCGGGCGTGATGATCCGGAGGCCGGGGATGTCGCATGTCTCGAATGTCTCTGCCATGGCGGAAAGTAGTTTACCATATTTCAGGCGTTCTGCCGCGCAAAAAAATGCGCGCTGTCGCCGGGAACACCCCAGAGGACGCTCTCCCCGATCGACTCGATGCGCCGCTGGAGGCAGCCGCGGCAGAGTCCGGCGTTCTCGTCGAGGCAGGGTTTTCCCGCATACAACTTGTACTGCGCGCGGTACTTGACGTCCGTCACGTTCGGCATCACCACGTTCGCGCCGGCGAGCAGTCCCTTCTCGCGCCCGAGCGGATCAAGCGCCTGGAGCGCCGTGGCGGCGGCGATGTTCACGTCGCGCAGGGCGATGCGCGCGGCGGCGATCATGTTGAGGCCGAGGCGGAGCGCCCGCTCCGCCGACCAGTCCCGCGCCTCCGCGGCGAGGGGCGTGTCGGGATGCGGGATGTAGGGGCCCATCCCGATCATGTCGGCATCGACGTCGCGGAAGAACGCGATGTCGCGGGCGAGGTCCTCGAGCGTCTGCCCCGGGAGGCCCGCCATCACGCCCGTCCCAACCTGGTAGCCGCAGCGGCGCAGAGCGTGCAGACACTCCACTCGCCGGTCGAACGAACAGTCCGCCGGGTGGAGCGCGGCGTAGAGCGCACGGTTGGACGTCTCGATGCGCAGGAGGTAGCGCGTGGCGCCCGCATCGCGCCAGCGGCGGTAGACCTCCTCCGTCTGCTCCCCGAGGCTGAGCGTCACGCCGAGGCGCAGTGGCGCGATTGCGCGGAGGACGTCCTCGACGAACCGCGTGTGCGCCTCGCCCTCGACTTCGCCGGACTGGATCACGACCGACCCGTAGCCCGACTCTGCGGCGAAACGCGCGCACGCGACGATCTCCTCCTTCGAGAGACGGTAACGCGCGACATGCGCGTTGGACTTGCGGATGCCGCAGTAGCGGCAGTCCTTCGCACAGACGTTCCCCGCCTCGACGAGGCCGCGCATCGACACGCGCCGCCCGACGATCTCCTCCTTCACGGCATACGCGCGCGCGTGGAGCGCACGGACATCGTCCGCGTCCTCCAGTCCGATCCAGCCGGCCAGTTCCTCTGTCGAGGGGAATCCCATGCCGTCTCCGTCAGTCCAGCGCCTTCCGCTCCACGATGTCCGCGACCCGCGCAGCCGCGTCCGGCGTGGCCGCCTTGCGCATCGCCAGCGCCTTCTGCTCGAGTTCCTCGGGATGGCGCATCTTGTGGAGGATGTAGTTCGCCAGCGCGCGCGGCGAGAGGTCGTCCTGGATGCCCTCGTCCGCGCCGCCGGCGCACACGAACGACAGCGCGTTGAAGTGCTGGTGGTTGCGCAGCGCAGTCGGCAGGGGAATGAGGAACGCGGGCTTGCCCACGAGGGCCAACTCGAAGCACGTGGAGGCGCCCGCGCGGGCGATCACGAGGTCGGCCGTCGCGAAGGCGCGCCCCATCTCGTGCTCGAAGGCCTGCACGCGCGCGGGAATGCCTTCCGCCTCGTAGCGCGCCTTCACGCCGGCCTCGTCCGCGGCACCTGTCTGGTGGATCACCTGGAGCTTCAGTCCCAGCTTCTTCTTCGCGATGTCCCCGTGCAGGAACACGAGGGCCTGCGAGGCGAGCTCGTTCACGCGGTGCGCCCCCTGGCTGCCGCCCGTCACGAACACGCAGAACGCGTCGGACGGCATGTCGTCGAAACGCGGCTGGCCGGCGATCTCGGCGCGGACCGGAAGTCCCGTGACCACCGTCTCGCGCCCGCGGAGGTGTTCGGCCGTCTCGGGAAAGCTGATGGCCACCGTCGTCGCATAGCGGGCGAGATAGGCCACGGCACGCCCCGGCACCGTGTTCGCCTCGTGGAGGACCACCGGCACGTGGTGGGCGGACGCCGCCATCACGGGCGGGAGGCTCGAATAGGACCCCATCGCCAGGAGGGCATGGGGCTTGAAGCGCTTCATCTCGCGCCCACACCTGAAGCGGGAGTACAGCAGCGAAAAGAAATACTTCGGGTGCAGCGGACGCGCCCCCGTGGAAAACACAGGCCCGTCCCACCCAGACAACACGGACTTCTCGATCGCCCGCCCCGACACCCAGACGACCACTTCATGGCCGCGGGACTTCAGTTCCCGCGCCACCGCGAGGCCGGGGAACGTATGCCCGCCGGTGCCTCCGCACGCCACGATAAATCGCTTCGCCATTGTCTCACTTCCTGGGCATCTCGCCCGTCACGTCGAGAATCCACGCCGTATTCGCCCAGCACGGATGTTCCCTGTCCTTGAATATCTCCCGGAGAAGCGGCTTCTTCACGCTTTCGTCACGGTTGAGGATGTCGTTGTACACAAGCTCCAGGTATTCTTTGGGCTGCGACTTGTCCAGCAGGATGCCGGCGAGCAGCATGACGTTTTCGTCCGGCAGCAGATTGAGCGCGCGCTGGAGGCACTCCGTCTTGCGGGCCTGCGGGATCTTGTTGAACTGCTGGCGGAATTTCTCCACCACCTCCATCGGCACGTCCGCCTCAGAGGGTTCGCGCCACTTGTCCGTCATGTCGTCGAACGCGTCCACGAGCTTCTCCTCGGCGTCGGCCTGGACATCCTCCTCTGTCTGCGGCGTCTCTACAGGCGTCCCGCTGTCGCCGGGCTCGTCCGCCACCGAGCCGCCGTCCGTCCTTTTCGAAACTGCGGACGCAGGCCGCGCGCCCTTTCGGCGCGGGGCGCGCGACGTGCGCGCGCCACGCGCCTTCACGGCCGGCGCCTCTCCGTCGCCGGACACCTCCACCTCCGGCCGCAGCCACCACAGGGCGGACGCCAGCGCCACAAAGAACGCCACCCCGGCGACAACCCACCATTTCACGTTTGCACGCGTCATTGCTTCTCTCCCGCTGCCTGTTCTTTTCTGATGTCATTCCGAAGCCGCCGGAGCGCCCTCCCGGCGAAAAGGGGCAGGTCGCGCCAGCGCACGCGCAGGAGCCCCGCCAGCACGGGGCCGACAAGCTGCCAGTACTGGTGGAGGTCGTCGCGCGTGCCGAGCGCCAGCTCGTCGCTGTACTCGGCCGCGAATGTCGCGTCGAGGTCCTCGACCTGCTGCTCGAGGAACCGGTTGAAGGCGAAGCGCAGCACGCCGCGGAACACGAAGCCGACGAGACCCGCGAGGGCGAGCACGCCCAGCGTCTGGAGGCCGAAGAGGAATCCGTTTCGCCAGCCGTGGGCCTCGCCGAGCGAGATGCCGCAGGCGTTCGCCACGAGGAAGGCCGACGCCGCAAACAGGGCGACGCCGCCGGCGAAGAGGGCGCGCTGGGCCCACAGCCGGCGTGCCAGCGCACGACGCACGCGCAGGGCCACGCGAACGTGCATCTCCAGGCAGGACAGGTCCTTGTTGACGGCCATCATGATGTTGTCCGCCCGGCGCAGGCGGGCGGACTTCACCTCGTCGACGATCTCCTCGCGCAGCGCGTCGAAGTCGTGAAGGTCGATGCTCGTGCCCGTGTCGCGCGACCGGCCGGGCAGGTAGCAGTTGTAGATCTTGGGGAGGTCCTTGATCTGCAGCGCATGCGCGAGGTTCCAGCAAAGCGCGCCGTACGCGCGCGCGTAGTCGTACATGCTCGTGAAGCGGTCGCACTTGTTGAAGATGAGGCGGAGCTTGAAGAAGAAGCCCGAAAGCGGGCCCGTCATCGCCCCAACCGCCTCGCCCGTGGTGCCGGGCTTGTCGGGATCGAACATCATGAGCACGAGGTCGGAGATCTCGGCGAGGAACTTGACCGTGCCGAAGAAGTCATAGCCGCGCGTGTTCGACTCGTCCGACGCGTCGATCATGCCGGGGCTGTCCACAAGCACCACGTCTTTGAGCAGCTCGCGGTTGCGCACCTTCACGCGCACGCGCTGGACCAGCTCCGGGCCGAAGTTGGACAGCGGCCCGAGCTCCGCCGGCAGCATCTCCAGGGCCGCCGGGCCCACGACGTCCCGCTCCTCCTCGCCGTGGAGAAGGAAGGTGAACGCGTCGTCCGTGGGCGCGATGCCCACGTCCTGCACGGCGGCGCCCTCGAGGAGATAGTTGATGAAGCTGGACTTTCCCGACGAGTGGTTGCCGAGGAACAGCACGTACGGCAGGCTGTTCGGCGACACCGTCGAGCGGCGGTAGGTGTAGCAGAACCGCTCGGCCGTCTCGCGATGGCGCGCGTACAGTCCCTGGACGCTCTCGTCGAGCGAAAGCTCGGACTTGGGAGATTTTGTCATGGCGCGTATTGTAGCAGTTTCCCCGCCTCCCTGACAAGCCCAATTCGACACCGGCGCAATTCCCCGCCGGCGCATCTCGCGCCGGTCGGTCGCGACAAGCGCGACCGCTCCCGCGGAGAGGCCCCTTGACGTGGAACGGGAGGGGCCGCCACGCGGGAGGGGCCGCCACGCGGGAGGGGCCGCCACACGGGAGGGGCCGCCACGCGGGAGGGGCCGCGCTTGTCGCGGCCCAATTCCCACAACCGGTGCATCCCGCGCCGGTCGGTCGCGACAAGCGCGACCGCTCCCGCGGAGAGGTACCCTGGCTCCGGGGGAAGGGGTCTTCGCGTGAAGCGGAATGCCTCTATTCTCTTTCATGCCATTGGAGCACATTCATCTCACCTTGATATGGCCAATCATCAGCATTGGCAACAAGCCCTTTGCGGACAGGATTGTTGCGAACATATTGCCATTTCTGCGAATAGCTCTCGCCCGAACGCAACTGCCTATCCCAGCAATCAGGCTGAAACAACGGCCTGAAGCGTTTCGGAACAACCGCCACCGCGGGAGGGGCCGCGCTTGTCGCGGCCCTCGCGGCAATGCCCGCCGCCGCGGGAGGGGCCGCGCTTGTCGCGGCCCAATCATCCGGTCGCGACAAGCGCGACCGCTCCCGCTGGGGTGCCATGGATACAGCCCAATCATCCGGTCGCGACAAGCGCGACCGCTCCCGCTGGGGTGCCATGGATACAGACGTTCGCGCCCATCCCACACGCAAACACATTGGAAATGTTCGTGACACCTGTGCCTTCCATCGACGCACCCATCGGTGGAAATCCTCTGGCGGGAATGTCGCCGGCGAACAAAAGAAATGCAAATGATCAGGCATGATCACATACCTTCCGACGATCCAGCCGCACACAGTCTGCCACGCCTTCCTTGTGCACGCATGCGCCAGATCATTCGCAAGGACAGGCAATCTCTGATCAACGATGACGGTCACAAACAGAATGACCGATCGATTGTCATGGTATGTCATCACGGAATTGCGCGATGGATGATGTTTGTCTTGCATGTTCATTTCTCAATAGACGGTAAATGGCATGTTGTTGTGCAGTTGCACGCGGGAGGGGCCGCCACAGCGGGAGGGGCCGCGCTTGTCGCGGCCCACGCAGCAGGGGCCGCCACAGCGGGAGGGGCCGCGCTTGTCGCGGCCCTCGCGGCAATGCCCGCCACAGCGGGAGGGGCCGCGCTTGTCGCGGCCCAATTCCCCACCGGTGCATCCCGCGCCGGTCGGTCGCGACAAGCGCGACCGCTCCCGCGGAGAGCCCACGCAGCAGGGGCCGCCACAGCGGGAGGGGCCGCGCTTGTCGCGGCCCAATTCCCCACCGGTGCATCCCGCGCCGGTCGGTCGCGACAAGCGCGACCGCTCCCGCGGAGAGGCACCTTGACGTGGGGCGCGACCGCTCCCGCCGGCGCATCTTTGCGCACGGCGTTATCCGCTTGCGCGGGCGACGGACATGCCGGCGGCGTAGCCGTGGAAGTAGTTCTGGCGCAACGCCTCCGCGAGCTCCGCGCCAAGCGCGCCGAGAAGGCGCACGGGCGGACCGTAGGCGAAGTGCCCGCGTGCGTCGTCGTAGCCCATCTCGAACCCCTCCGACACGGCCGCGAGGTCCTCCCCGCCGTACCGGCTTTCCAGCTCCATCGCCGCGCGCACGTGGCGGTCCGCCGCGTCCGGCGCGGCGTCGCCACAGCCGCAGGCGTAGCCGTCCTCGTACTCCTCGCCCTGGCGTGCACGTTTTGCACGCCCCTGCAGGCCGTCCACGTAGCCGCGATGAAACGCGCCATCCGTCGGCCAGGCGTATCTCGGATCTCCATCCATCACCAGAACCTCCACTTCGGCGGGAACAGCGGCACGTTCTCGATGTGGTCGATCTCGGGCGGGGTCGGCGCGTCCGGCTCGCCGTACACCTGCACCACGTCGAAGCGGAAGTTCCCGTGCCACTTCTCGCGCAGGATCCAGTTGCTGCACGCGCGTAGCAGGATGGACTTCTTCCGCTTGTCGACGCGCCAGAGTCGGCTCGCGCGCGGCGAACGCGCGCGATGCGTCTTCACTTCGACGAACGCGACTCCGCGCCGGTCGCGCGTGCGGACAATCAAGTCGATCTCGCACCGCCGGTCGCGCGCGCACGGACGCACGCGCCGGCCCACGAGACGCCATCCCTTCCGCTTCAGGAAATCGAGCGCGACGTCCTCCCCCCAGACGCCGCGCGCGACGCTCTCGTTTTGTTTCGTTGCCTGTTCTTGGCTCATCTGCCTCTCCTTCGAAAGGATTTCCGGCGCGCGCGTGCGGACAGCCGGGCGGGAAATGCTGCAATCAGGACAAGTACGGCTTCTCCAGAAGATACACCCCGTCCGCTCCGCGCGGAGGCCGGGCAAGTCAGAACGGGTTCTCCAGCGGCGCAGACGCAGACGGCACGCCGAACACGAGAACGCCCATCGCCGCCTCGAGCGCCGTGGAGAACCACACAGCCTCCTCGGGGCGGAAGATGAAATACGCGTCGCGCAGCTCGCCGTCGAACGGCTTGCTGCTGGCGCTGAACATGTATCCCGGCCGCGGCTCGATCTGGTGGCTGAACTTGATGACCGTGTTCGCCTTCGCGGAGCGGTGGAACAGGCCCTTGCCGTCCTGGATGCTCTCCTGCATGCCGCGGAAGACCATCATCATCTGCGCGAGGTCGCCGAGGCCCATCTTGCAGCAGATCTTGTTCTCCCAGTCGAACGTGGCGAACGTCGTCACCTCGCCCTGCACGGAGGCGACGGTTTTCTGCCGCGCCACCTCGATGAAGATGTGGCCGGCGATGCGTCCGCGCGCGGGGTGCAGCTCGAAGCGGATGGCGCTGCCCTTCCCGCTGGGACTCGGATGGCAGATCGACGCGCGGTCGGGCCATGAGCCGTAGATGGGCGGAAACGGCAACGCCTCCACGGCAGCGTCCGTCTCCGGAATGGTGGCTGTAGCTGTGTCTATCATGTGTTTTTCCTTTCTGTTTTCCTGTTTGCGTCCCCGGTGTTCCGAAGACGCGAACATTAAAACAAAAAACCATGTGATAATCTTCACATGGATATCACATGATCATCACATGAATTTCACGTCCACGTGATAAGTTTCACGTGCACGTGAGAATCATCACGTTAACGTGATGATTCAAGTCGGTCGCGACAAGCGCGACCGCTCCCGTTGAGACGCCGCCACACGGGAGGGACCGCCACACGGGAGGGACCGCCACACGGGAGGGGCCGCCACACGGGAGGGGCCGCCACACGGCAGGGACCGCCACACGGGAGGGGCCGCGCTTGTCGCGGCCCCTAGAACAATGTCATCTGTCCGGGGAGGTCGGATAGCTTCTTGCGCGGACGACGCACGACCTTCGGCGCGTTGACGTCGAGGTCGTTGGCCTCGAGGTTGCGCAGAATCTCATCGGCGCGCGAGACGACCGCCGACGGCAGGCCCGCCATCGCGGCCACGTGGATGCCAAAGCTCTTCTCCGCGATACCGGGCGCGATGCGCCGCAGGAACACGATGCGTCCCGCATCCTCCTTCACGCGCACGGTCCAGTTCTTCACGCCGGAGAACTTCGCGGCGAGGTCGGTGAGCTCATGGTAGTGCGTGGCGAAGAGCGTCTTCGCCTTCACCTTCGGGTTCTCGTGCAGGTACTCGGCCACGCTCCACGCGATCGATATGCCGTCAAACGTGGAAGTGCCGCGGCCGATTTCGTCGAGCACGATGAGCGAGCGGGGCGTTGCGTTGTTGAGGATGTTCGCCGCTTCCTGCATCTCCACGAGGAACGTGGAGCGTCCGCGCGAGAGGTCATCGCCTGCGCCGATGCGCGTGAACACCCGGTCAAGCGCGCCGAGGCGCATCGCGGCGGCCGGTACGAAGCTGCCCGCCTGCGCCATGATGGCAATCGTCGCCACCTGGCGGATGTAGGTGGACTTACCGGCCATGTTGGGTCCGGTAATGAGCATGATCTGGTCGGTCGTGCAGTTGAGGCGCGTCGAGTTCGGCACGAACGGTTCGGCGTCCGGCAACTGTTCGATGATCGGATGGCGTCCGTCGGTGATCTCAAGCGCATCGGAGTCGTCCACGACGGGACGCACATAGCCTGCGGCGAGCGCGCGGTCGGCGAAAGAGAGGATTGCGTCGAGTTCACCCACGGCGGCGGCGGTCTGCTGGATGGACGCCGTGCGCGCCGCGACCTGCGTGACGAGTTCGCGGAAAAGATCCTGTTCAAGCGCGTACGACCGTTCCTGCGCGCCGATCACCTTGCGCTCGTGTTCCTTGAGCTCGGGTGTGGTGAAGCGCTCGGCGTTCGTGAGCGTCTGGCGGCGCTCGTACTCGGGCGGCGCGCCGACTGCGGCGGCCTTCGAGATTTCGATGTAGAACCCGAACACGCTGTTGCGGCGCACGCGGAGCGTCTTGATGCCGGTACGCTCCACCTCCTTCGCCTGGTACTCGGCGATCCAACGGTTGCCCTCCGCGGCAAGCGAGCGCAGCTCGTCGAGGTCGGCGTTGTAGCCAGGCGCGATGAGGTTGCCTTCGGTGAGCAGTACGTTCGGCGACTCGGCAATCGCGCGGTCGATCAAATCGACAACGGCGTTTTCGGGCGAAAGCCGCGCGGCGATGTCGCTGACTGCGGGCACTTCCGTGACGTCGGCGACGATTTCCGGCACGGGACGGAGCGACGCGGCGAGCGCCTTGAGGTCGCGCGCGTTGGCACGTCCGGAATCGACCTTCGCCGCGAGGCGTTCAAGGTCTCGTACGTCGCCAAGGCGAGACTGGAGGGAAGAGAGGCGGATGCGGTCCTTCACGAACGCCTCCACGCAGTCGAGACGTGCGTTGATCGCCGCCACCTGACGCAACGGCTGGCGAATCCACGCGGCAAGGCGGCGTGCGCCCATCGGCGTGCGCGTGGCGTTGAGTACGCCGAGGAGTGACGCCTCGCGCGACACGCCATCGACGGGTAGCAGCGCGAGGTGGCGGATCGTGCCCGCGTCAAGCGCAAGGAAGTCCGCGCTCTCGCGCAGACGAACGCTGCGGATATGTCCCACCGCGTGGCGGAGCGTCGTGTGCACGTAGTGGAGCAGCGCGCCGGCGGCGCAAATGAGGTCCGATTTCCCCTGAAGGCCGAAGCCGTCGAGTGCGGTCACGTTGAAGTGGCGCAGAAGTTCCTCCTGTGCGGCGTCGAAGGAGAAGGTCCAGGCGTCGGCGTAGGAGATGTTCCGTGGTTCGTAGTTTGTGGTTTGCGGTTCGTGGTTCGCGCCATCATCGTCCGGCCTGGGCAGCACAATCTCGGCGGGACGCAGACGCGCAAGCGCGTCGTCGAGGCGTTCCTTCGTCTCGAACGGCTCCACCGAGAACTCGCCCGTCGAGAGATCGAGCATCGCGAGGCCGAGTCCGGAGACGGCGGCGATGTAGGTGTTCGTGCATTCGTCGAGGAGACCGTCTTCCGTAATCGTGCCGGGCGTCACGATGCGCGTCACCTCGCGGCGGACGACCTGTCCCTTCTTCACGAGGCGCGGATCCTCCATCTGGTCGCAGATGGCGGCGGTCTTGCCCGCGCGGATGAGTTTCGCGAGATAGGCGTCAAGCGCATGGTACGGGATGCCGCACAAAGGCGCGCCGGCGCGTTGCGTAAGCGTGGCACCAAGAATCGGAGATGCAATGACGGCGTCCTCCCCGAACATCTCGTAGAAGTCGCCGAGGCGGAACATCAGGATGGAACCTGGTGGCAGCTCGCGCTTGATCGCGCGATACTGACGCTGCATGGGTGTGAGTTCTTCGGACATGAGGGCGGATATTATACCACAAGCGGACGACGGAACAGGACACGGTCGCCTTCGATCGGCTTGGACGGAAGGGGCGTCCAGGCGGAGTCGCAATGGAAGATGAGCGGCGGCGTGTGCGTGGGCACGTTCAGCTCGGGCGCGCGAAGGAGATGTTCGAAATCGACGGACACGGCGCGCGCGCGCGCGACCCACGATACAGCGAGGTAGATGGCATCGCGTCCCATGAAGTCCCACTTCGGCGCGCGGAAGCAGCGGATCACAAAAACATTCGCGCCATCTGCTGCCACGCCCTCGTATCCCGTCTCGCCCGCGTCGAAATCTGGCAGGGGGCCGAGCAGCTTGCGGCAACGGTCGAGCGCCGCGTAGTCAATTGCGCTGCGGAGGTACGTCCACGAAAGGCCGTGTGCCGCCGTGTAGACGGCAAGAGGAAACGCACCGGCCATTACCTCACCTCCGATTTCGCGGGCGGTGCCGGAGGCGCGGGCGGAACGGCAGGAACCTTTTCCGAACGACGTACGTCCTTGTCGTTCTCGTGGTTGGCGTGTCGCGCAAGCGCGTCCACCGCCGCCGACACGCCGCGCGCCGCTGCCGCACGATAGCCCTCAAGCGCCTGAGTGCGACACGCGATGGCATTCGTGGCGGGCTGCTGCATGAACACGGCCTTCTTCTCGCCGAGCAAGTCGATGCGGCGCAGCCAAGCCGTCCACGGTGGATTACGCGCCTTCTCTTCGCGCGTGCGCACGAATGCGCCCCAGCCGAGAAAATCGTCCACGCGCGCCCGCTCATAAACGGCCTCGGCGGAGTTGAGCGCGTCCGCCGCGTATGAGAGAGTTTCGCGCGCCTCCTGCGGCGTGGCGCACGCGCGTGCCGCGGCGAGGGCGATGGCCATTTCGTTGGACAATGCCGCTTGCGCCGTAATGGCGGGCGGTACGTTCGTGGCGATCGCATCATCCGGTCGCGACAAGCGCGACCGCTCCCGCATGGGGGTGTCTTGGGCGGGAGGGGCCGCGCTTGTCGCGGCATCAGCGGGAGGTGCCGCGCGTGTCGCGGCATCGGCGGGAGGTGCCGCGCTTGTCGCGGCATCGGCGGGGGGGGCCGCGCTTGTCGCGGCACCGGCGGGAGGTGCCGCGCTTGTCGCGGCATCGGCGGGAGGGGCCGCGCGTGTCGCGGCATCGGCGGGAGGTGCCGCGCGTGTCGCGGCCCTCGGTAGGGCGCGCGCCCCGCGCGCGCCGTGGAAATACAACACAACTAAATTGGCCGTTGCGAAAACGACAACTGTTATGAGGATCAGCCACAGGAAGCTGCTTCGCGAATGCGTGGCCTCGTCATCCGGTCGCGACAAGCGCGACCGCTCCCGCATGGGGGTGTCTTGAGCGGGAGGGGCCGCGCTTGTCGCGGCATCGGCGGGAGGGGCCGCGCTTGTCGCGGCATCGGCGGGAGGGGCCGCGCGTGTCGCGGCATCAACGGGAGGGGCCGCGCTTGTCGCGGCCGACTTGCGCTGCGCCGCGAGGCGCGCGAGCGCACCGCCTGCGGCGGCGCGCTGTCGCGGACGTCCGTCAGGTACGCCGAATTCTCCAAGGCCCGTCACACGGCGCACGAAGGCGTCGATACCGAATTCCGAATCGGACGGCACGAGCACGCTCACCATCATCCAGTCGACGTCGGGATGGTCGTGTCCGATCAGGTCGAGTTCGGCGGGCGTGAACGAATGGAGAAAATCGTCGTCGGTCTGGTAGCGGTCCACCTGCGTGAAGACAAGCGTCACGCGCGGTTTCGCGGGAAGCGCCTTGAGACGCTTGAGACATTCGTTCGTCACCCACACCGCGCTGCGGTTCGCGTCATCGCCGCGCAGGTCGAGCGCGTCCTGCAGGTTGAAAAGCACGTAGAGGCTCTCGGCCTCTTCGATCGCGCGGTTGAGCAAGTTGAGCTCTTCCGCGTTCGCCTCGGCGCGCGCGCGGAACGCATCGGGGTCGGCCTCGTCCTCGGCGGTGAGAAACGCGAGGCGGTAGATTTCGCCGGGGTAGTCGAGAATCTGGATGCCGCCCTTGTCGACGTCGTCGCGCGAAATCTTCCACGTCATCTCGCGTGCGGCGGAGGTCTGCGCGGGAAAGCCGTCGGTCGCGAAATCGCCCGGCGCGATCGTCGCGAAGTTGTACGCGCCGCGTCCTTCCGGACGAAGGTACCACCCTTCGTCCGCATGGCGCGCGAACGCCTTCGTGAGCGCCATCGCAAGCGTGGTCTTGCCGGAGCCCTCGACTCCCAGAAAAACGACTTTGCCCATCTTCTCGCCTTTCGTCAAAAAAGAGCTTGCCCGCCGATCGGCACGGGCAAGCTCTAGCAGTTTTGAGAACTGCGCGGGAATCTTACTTCTTCGCGGCCTTCTTCGCAGGAGCCTTCTTCGCCGGGGCCTTCTTCGCAGGAGCCGCCTTCTTCGCAGGCGCGGCCTTCTTCGCAGGAGCTGCCTTCTTCGCAGGCGCCGCCTTCTTCGCGGGAGCAGCCTTCTTCGCAGGCGCCTTCGCGCAGCAGCACTTCTTCGCGCACGCCTTCTTCGCAGGGGCGGCCTTCTTCACGGGGGCCTTCTTTGCAGTAGCCATTTCTTCGTATCCTTTTTTTTGTTGACGCACGGCGCACCGAACGTCGGCACAAACTCCGCTTGTCTGCGCATAGTATACGAAGTTTTCGTGCGACCCGCAAGCAAGAAATGTCGCCAATTGAAAAATCTCGCATCCCGTCCCCCAGACGCCGCGAAAATCCTCACGTCCCCGTCGTCAGACAAGGACGTGCGGTTTGCGTAACGGAATCGTCCCCTCGGCGGTCTGCCCGAGACGGACGAGCTCCGCGCCCCTTCGCGCGCGGGCCCGTGCAGGGGCGCATAACGCGGCGCAGGGCCGCCCGGCGCTCCGGCGTCAGGCCGTCGTGGGCGAACAGGCAGAACCCTTCCGGATTGGCGTCCAGTATCCGTGGCAACGCGGCCTCGAGCTCGGCCGGCGTGAAATCGTGCAGATACAGTCCCGGGAAGATCGGGAAGTTCCCGTCGACGGCCTTCCGCGCCTCGGATACGCAGGAGAGGATCCACTCGCATCCCTCTCCGTAGAAGCTGGCGTAGTCCATCGGAAAGGCGAAGTCGAGCTTGAAACGGCTCCAGTCCTGGCGCACCATCTCCGCCGACATGCGCGGCGTGGGGAACACCGCGGCGCCGCACGGCTTGCCTGCCGCCCGCACGGCGTCGGCGACGAAGTTCGCCGCGTGCGCAACGCTGTTGAGCCGCCACTCCGTCCAGTCCGCGTCCGTCGCCTTCGGCTCGCGTCCGAACCGCGCCTTGCATCCGGCGCAATAGCAGAAATCGAACTGGGGGAGGATCGTGCTCATGTCCAGACCGTATTTCGGCCACAGTGCCTTCGGCAGCACCGCGTCCGGCATTCGGATGTAGTCCATCTGCAGGGCGTCCACCTCCGGAATGGCCGCGATTTCCAGCGCCTTGCGCTTCAGATGTTCACGCACCTCCGGATTGCTCGGGCACAGAAACTGGTAGTACGAGACGAACGGCCGGTTCGTCGGGTCGTGGCAGCTCTTTCCCTGCGCGCTCGTGGCGTACCACTGCGGATGCGCAAGCGCCTCGCTGTCGCCGGGTCGGTTGAGCGTCCAGAACCACGCGACGGTGCGCATTCCGGCGGCCTTTCCGAGTTTCGACACGCGGGCGATGCCGTCCGGCGAGCCGTCGACGATCAAGGTCGTGACGCCGGCGTCCGCCCAGGCGCCCACGGACTTCGCGGTGACCGAGGCGTCGTTCCCGTGCACCCAGAGCCCGACCGTGGGGTCGGGCCGCTCGGGCGTTCCGACGGGATTGGCGGATATCCTCACCCGCCCCCAGTGTTCCGGGGCGTGGATGGTCTTGAGCCGGGTGGGGGCCCACACCGTGTTGCGCTCGACGCCGTCCACATGATCGACGCGGGAGAAGTTCATGCGCATCACGGTTCCGGGGGGCGGCGGCGAGCCCCTGCGGGGCAACGAGGAATGGCCCGTGATCGACTCCCAGGGCCAGGCGATCTCGACCGTCCACGAAGTGTCGTCGCCCGCGCCGTCGTTCAGCGTTCCCTGAAGCGTCACCGCCGTGCGCAGGCCCTTGATGTCCCAGTCGTGCAGCGCCTCGTTGAACGGCCGGCCGTACGGCGCCGTGAGGAAGAGGTCCCAGACCGTGTTCAGCTGGTTGATCTCAAGTTCAAGGTAGTTGCGGCCCGTGGCGCTTGGGTCGATGAACACCTCGAAGTCGTCGTCGTGGTAGATCACGCTGTCGCGCTTCGTGAGCGTGGCGCGGAGCGTTTTCGCCGGCAGCGTCGCCGACAGGTAGAGGAACGTGTCGTCATACGCCATCCGGATGTCGGCGCCGAATTCGCTCTTGCCGCCCTCGAGGTCCCTCATGGGCGAAAGGGGCTTCGCGAGCCGCCAGACCTCCTCGTCCAGCACGCCGTCCACTTTCACGGGACACGTCGCGCGCTGGCAGACCGCCGAAGGAACCGCCGCCGCCGCCAACGCGCCCGCCAGCACCGCGACTGCCACCGACATTTTCTTTTCAGGCATAACTCTTCCTCCACCTTCCTGTTTTTCGTTGTCCGCGACGAGTCGCCGGGCGGAGCCCGGCGTCACTTGTCCGTCTGGACCACCTTGGAAATCCAGCAACCCCACGGGCCAATGGAGAACGACAGCCCTCCGTTGAACTTCGCGTCGCGGGCATAAATGGCCTCCGGCGAAACGGCGCCCTTCACGCTGAAGTCGGTGTCGTCCGCCACGACGCTGAAGTGGGTCGACTTCTTCTTCTCCACCGTGAACGACACGGAGCAATCCACGGGCTTGTCCGTCCAGTTCTGCACCACGATCACAGCGTCTCGTCCGTTGCGGCGCACGAACGCCGTGGCGGAATCCTTCGCGGACACGTCAAGCCACGTGAGGCCGTCCTCGCCGTTCACGTCCGTGAACACGGGATTGTCGCGGCGGATCTCCGCAAGTCTCTTCACGAGCGCGTGGCGGCTCCGGCCCGGCTCGCGGTCGAGCTGCGACCAGTCCATCGGCGTCTTCCCGAACATGGAGTGCTTCTCGTCGGCGTCGGCGATTTCGTTGCCGGTGAAGAGCATCGGCACGCCGTCGATCGTGAACATCCACGTGATCACCTGGTCGACCGCGTGCGTGCCCCATGCCTTTTCGCGGCGAGGCCTGATGTCCGTCGCGCTGTCGTGGTTCTCGTAGTGGTTCACGAAGCGGGCGCCGTTGGGGCACTTCGCCTCGCGTGTCTTCCACGCGCCGGAAATCTTCTTCGCGTCAAAGCCCGGGAACCGTCCGTAGTCGGCGTCGAATCCGCGATAGTGGTTCATCGGGTTGGTGCCCTCGCAGAGCAGCACGGCGTGCCCGCCCGTGAGTGCGTCCATCATGTCGTGCGCGTCGTGCCAGAAGTCGAGCGGAACGACCGTTCCCACGTCGCAGCGGAAGCCGTCCGCGCCGAAATCTTTGATGAGGCACTTGATGTTGTCCATCAGGTACTTGCGCAGCTTCGGCTCCTGGAAGTTGAGGATGGGGAAGCGCCACGGGCCCTTCTTCACCGTCCCGTCCTTGTTCCAGAACGTGAATTCGGGATGCTCCTTCAGGAAGGGCGCGGTCGGCCCCGCGTGGAAGTACACGATGTCGAACATCACCTGCATTCCGAGCTTGTGGGCGGCGGCGCAGAAGTCCTTGAGGTCCTGGTCTGTGCCGTACTCCTCGTCGACGTGGAAGTAGTCGGCGATGCGGTACTGGTTCTTGGGGTTGTTGAAGCCGCTTTTGATCTGGCGCGGGCTCCAGAAGGACCGGTCCATGTCGGTGTCCATCTTGAACACGGGCACGAGGTAGGCGATTGTCACGCCGAGGTCCTTGAGGTACGGCAGCTTGGCCGCGGCGGCCTTCAGCGTCCCCTCCGGCGTGAACGCGCGGGGCTGGATCTGGTACACCACGCCACGCGTGAACCATTCCGGGCTTTTCCTCGCCCGCTGGTAGTGTACATGGCTGGCCGCCGCCGTGAACGCCAGCCCTACGGCGACGATAGCCGAAACCGCTCTTTTCTTCATGCCTGCTTCCTTTCTTTCTTTTGCCTGTCTTGACTGTCGATGAAGCCGTATGGAATCTTGCGCCCGCTTCACATTGCGCTCATTATACAACAAACCCCGCTTGCGTTGCAAGCGGGGAGTCGCGATTTATATTTTACGGACGCATCAGCGAACGATCAGCATGAAGCCCGCAGACTCGATTGTGATCGTCGCGGTCTTGGTCGTACCGTCCGCGAACGCGAGAGTGACCGTCCAGTCGCCCTTCGCGTTGAACGTGAACGATTGCGCGCCCGTACCGGGATTCGTCTTGTTCCACGTGGTCGTCTCGAGCCCGGATCCCTCCGGCGGCGTGAACGTGATCGTCGCCGCCCTGGAGAGATCGCCCGCCCAGTCGTCGCCAGAGTATGCGACGGGCGGAACTTCGCTCTTCTTCAGTTTGCGGTCGGGGCCTTCGGCAAGGGTGTCCAGCGCCATAGACCGGCCATCGCCCGCCTGGCGCCAGGCCGCGCCGAACGTCTCCCACGCGGCACCCACGAACGCAACGGAGCCGTTGGAGTTGTCGAGCCGCCAGAGGCCGTCAGACGACAACCCGCCCGCGCCGACGGCAAGCGTCGCACCTCCCGCCGCCGCCGCGTCGGCGACGACCGTCGCCGTCGTGCCGTCCGGCGCAGTGAGCGTGACCGTCTCGCCCGCCCGGTACGTGACCTGCTTCGCCGCAAGTTCGGCGGACGAGAAGCGAAGCGCCGCATCGTCCGTGTGGAGAGCGATCGCCACGGCGTCAGACGTCACGCGGAAATCCACAGCCTCTTCCTCGCCCTCGGCAAACGCCGCCGTCGAGAGGGTCGCGCCTGCCGCGACCACGCATGCTGTCGCAAAAGCCTTATGCCATTTCATGTTCGACCTCCCGCATCGTCAATCCTCGACGACGTGCGAAACACGGAAACTGCGGTTCCAGCCCGCGCCGTTACTGGAATTCGATCGATGCGACGCGCGGAACGAACCATCCGTCTTGGAATTTGCCGCCGTCCCTAAACCGCGGATTCGATAATTAGTCGTTCCTGAAGCAGGGGTAAATGCATCCGCAGTCGCATTACCGAGGTTGTTGAGGTTAGCACTGTCCCGGCACCACTCCCATACATTGCCCGCAGTGTCGTAAAGTCCCCAGTCGTTCGGCAGCTTCGAGCCAACCGCACTTGTGTAGTTTTTGCCCGCTTGCGTGCCGCCGGTATTTTCGCTGCAGATGCAGTAGTCCGGCACTTGCTCCGGATCGTCGCCCCATGAATAGGCGGTCGTCGCGCCGGCACGTTGCGCAATCTCGAACATTGCCTCCGTCGGCAGGTCGAAATACAGCCCCGTCCTAAAGTTGAGCCGTTGAAAGAAACGGCTTTCCGTGCTGGAGGAGACAATAGACGTCGCAGGTGAGGTAACTCCTCGTATGTGAGTGACGTATGCGACCGTGTCCACGGGACGGTGCGCCACCACGTCGCCCGTCTTTGCCTTTGTCATACCCGAAGGATTCGACAAACCGAGATTCGTGTATTGCTTCTGCGTAACCATGAACACGCCGATGTAGTAGTCCTTTTCAGTCGGCCAGTCCTTTCGGCTGTTCGTGGTCGCGTAGTTCTCGTCGTCGCCCGTCGGATAGCCGGAGAGGGACGCAAGCGCGGCGGCGTTCGGGAGCTCGGCCCTGTCCGCCCACTTCGGCACCTTGCGCAGCACCATCTTGCCCTCCTTGTATTCGGCCACGTTGTAGCGGGCGTTGGAGGCGTCCTGCGTATCCATCAACCCCTCGTAGTAGATTTCGCCGCTCGCGAGGTTGATGATCATGTAGTCGTTGCCGCTGGGGACATTCGTGGTGAAGAGCGTGGCGGAGATCGTGCAGTTCGCCGACCTGATTCCCGAAGGCGCGGTGAGCACAACGGAATGCGTCGTGCCGTCCGCATCGCCTTCCGCGCTTGCGCCGACCGTGTAGCCGTGCAGCACGTGCGACCTGCCGCCGTCCGTGATCGTGAACTCCACGCCGCAGTAGAGGCCGGCCGCCCGGTCCTGTCCGTTCGTCACGGTGTACGTGACGTCGATCTTGTTGTTCCACGGCCAGCGCTGCGCCGCGCTGTTCACGGTGATGCTCGGTTCCCCGGCATTCGCCGCCATCGGGATTGCCGCGCTTGCAGCGACAAAAACTGCGAGGCGCAATTTCGCAATCCCCGAATTGCATAATTGCATAATTCCGCAATTACACAATTGCATAATTCCGTAATTACTTACCCCCCCCCCTGGTTTTGCTCGTTTTCAGCAGTTTCATTGCTTTTCTCCTTTTTTTGCTTTTGTTTGTTTTGACTTCGGCGTTTCCGCCGCTTTACACTTTACACTTTACACTCTACACTTTACACTCTTTCCTCTTCCCACTTTACACTTTACATTTTACACTTTACATTTGCCCCCTACGGCATTCGCTCCTCGGCGACCTGCTCGAGGCGGACAAGTTCAGAACCCTTGAACTGGAACACGATCTGGTGCAGGGTCGTGCCGCGCGCGAGCGTCGGCACGGACTTGTCGGCGCGGTACTTCGCGAGCTGGTCGAGGGCTTCCTGGTACTTCGCCGCGAGATCAGATTCGGAAGCGTCCGCCTTCGAGAACTTCAGCTCCACGAGGTAGCTGTGCGGCACGTCGGCGGAGCGGTAGCGCTCCGGGAAGAGGCAGAAGTCGCAGAACCCGCGCGAGAGCTCCATTTCGGGGGCCATGAGGTAGAAGTCGAGGTGACCGAACTCCGCCTGCATGTAGCCCTGGATGCGGTGCTCGCCCTGGATGCCGCCGCGCACGGGATTGGTGTCCGCGAAGTCCGCC
>Ga0256407_10001172_pt1 | contig 57117 bp, 76 predicted proteins | sample RumenRJG_04DNA_FD_193489 | JGI IMG/M metagenome (GOLD analysis project Ga0256407, IMG submission 193489) | Bovine rumen microbial communities from Lethbridge, Alberta, Canada - RJG_04 | ecosystem: Host-associated > Mammals > Digestive system > Stomach > Rumen | place: Canada: Alberta... | reverse complement strand
TCGGACGGCATGGAAACATCGCTCAGAGCCGCCGCAGATGTCTTTGAGGACGCAGGCAACGGCGCCCAGAAGATGAGCGACGCTCTGAAAAGCGCCGGGGACGCGATGGACGACGCGAGCCATTCCATTGACGGCGCGGGCGACACTGCCGAAAAAGCCGGAGACGAGATCGAGGAGGCCGGCAAAAAGGCGGACAAATCCGGCGATGACGCAAGCTCTGGCGGCGGTAAATGGGAAAAGTTCGGGAGTATCATGGCGAGCGTCGGAAAGATCGCGCTGGAAGCTCTCGGAGCCGCCACCGGAGCAGCGGTCGGATTCGCCAAAGCGTCCGTGGAAACCGGCGCGGAGTTTGACGCCGCCATGTCAAAGGTCGGCGCAATCTCCGGTTCTTCCGGGGACGAGCTGGACGCGCTGAGAGACAAAGCCCGCGAGATGGGATCCGAGACAGTTTTCTCGGCCTCCGAAGCGGCTGAAGCCATGAACTATATGGCGATGGCAGGCTGGGAGGCCGGGGATATGATGGACGGCATTGAGGGTATTATGAACCTCGCCGCCGCATCGGGAGAATCTCTCGGAACCACGTCCGACATCGTGACCGACGCGCTCACGGCTTTCGGCCTCGCCGCGGAGGATTCCGGGCACTTTGCAGACGTCCTTGCTACTGCTTCTTCGTCCGCGAACACGAACGTGGCCATGATGGGCGACACATTTAAGTATGTCGCACCCGTGGCGGGAGCTCTTGGCTACAGCGCTGAGGATGTTGCTGTCGCAGTCGGCTTGATGGCCAACTCCGGCATCAAGGCTTCACAAGCCGGTACTGCACTCAGGGCGGCACTTTCCAAACTGGTAAAGCCGTCCGACGACGCCGCTGCCGCCATGAAATCGCTTGGCCTGTATGACATTGCCGAAGGTGCGGAAGACTTCGTTGCTGATCTGACACAGCTTGAAGATGAAATGCGGGCTGTCGATGAAAAAACAGACGCCCTCGCCAAGGCCCAGGCTAAGTATCAGGAAGTCGTTGCCAAAAATGGCGAAGATTCCGAAAAAGCCGCAGAAGCGCTGAAGAAAGTAGAGAAGGCCACCTATAATCTTCAAAAAGCAGAAGCCAAACTACAAGCCGGGAAAGATGCGCAGATGCGTGAGCAGTTTGAATTCAACACTCTGCTCACGGATTCGGAAGGAAATATGCTTTCCTTCTCCGAAACTATAGAGAATCTGCGCAATGCTTTTTCCGGCTTAAGCGAAGCGGAACAAGCTGAAAAAGCCGCTTTAATCTTCGGCCAGGAAGCAATGTCCGGCATGCTCGCCATCATCAATGCGTCTGACGAAGATTTCCAGAAGCTGACGACGAACATCACCCGGTCTTCCATCAGCATGGACGAGATCACGGAGAGCGTTCAGAACTCCGGTGTCGCATGGGACCAGTACGCCGGTCATTTTGACAGCTTTGATGATCTTGTCGATGAAATGGTCACCAACCTGACCGAAGCGGGGACAAGCGCAGAAGACCTTGCGAAATACCTGAACACAGAGTATGACATCGACTTAGCCGATGCGATTACGGCTGTTGAAGCGGTTCAGACGGCAATGGACGAAAGCACCGGCTCGGCTGAACGCATGGCAAAAGCCATGACGGACAACCTCGCCGGGGACATCACGATCTTCAAGTCCGCTCTGAGCGACGCGCAGATCGAGCTGTCCGACCAGCTCACACCGTCCCTCCGGGAATTCGTTCAGTTCGGGACCTCTGCTCTGCAGGATCTCACCACGGCGTTCAAAGAGGGCGGTCTTGACGGTGCTATGGAGGCGCTGGGCGGTATTCTGTCCGATGCGCTGTCCATGATCGTGGAATCCCTGCCCGGCTTCCTGGATGCCGGGATGCAGCTTCTCGGAGCACTCGGACAGGGGATTCTGGACAACCTTCCGGCCATCACGCAGGCAGCTCTGGACGTCATTACGGAGCTGACGATGCGCCTTCTGGAGGCATTGCCCCAGATTGTGGAAGCCGGAGTTGAGATCATTTCCATGCTGGTCGTGGGGATCGGCGAGGCCCTGCCTACGCTGATTCCGGCCATCGTCGAAGCAATCGTTCTGATTGCGAAGGCTCTGATCGACAATCTTCCCACTCTGGTGGACGCGCTGTTCGTCCTCATGGAGGGGCTTGTGGTCGGCCTGATCGACGCAATCCCGGTCCTCATTGAAGCGCTTCCCGACCTGATCGACAGCATTGTACAGGCAGTCGTGAAGCTCTCTCCTCTGCTGATCGACGGATGCGTGAAGCTGGTTCTGGCGATTGTGGAGAACCTGCCCCACATCATCTCGGCTCTGGTGGACGCGCTCCCCGACATCATCGTCGCCATCGTAAAGGGGCTTGTGGCTCTCGGAAAAGAAGCACTCTCCCCCGCAGGGCTTGAACTCACTCTGCAGATTGTGGCGGGCCTGATCGAGGGCGTTGCTCAGATTGCAGAGGCCTGTTTCGAAATCGGAGCTGCGCTCATGGCCGGGATCATCGAGCTTATCCCTGGCATGGAGGGCGCTGGCAAAGATGTGCTTGAGGGCATCGTGAGCGGTATGCGGGAAGCTATGGCGTCCCTGCACGAATTCATCCAGGGCGTCGTTGAGAGCGTCGTCGGATGGTTCAAAGATCTGTTTGGGATCCATTCGCCCTCGACGCTCATGCGGGACACTATCGGCAAGAACCTGATGGAAGGTCTGGCGGACGGCATCAAAGCGTTCATTTCGAAAGTCACGGACGCGGCGAAGCAGATCCCCGGCAAGATCCGCGACGGGATCCAGTCGATGTGGAACACCATCACGGGCGTCGGGAAGAACATCATCGGCGGCATTGCGGACGGACTCAAGAACGCTTTCACCACGATCGTGGACGCGGCAAAATCCCTTCCCGCCAAGATCTGGGAGGGGATTCAGTCCATGTGGTCATCTGTCACCAACATCGGCAAGAATCTGATCTCCGGTATCACGGACGGCCTGACCGGAGCGTTCGACACGCTCAAAGATGGAGCCAAAAACGCGGCAGATACCATCACGGGCACGTTCAAGAATCTGTTCGGAATCCATTCCCCCTCCAAGCTGATGCGGGATCAGATCGGTAAGAATCTGGCCCTCGGCATCGCGGAAGGGCTGGAGGACGGAGAGGATTCCATCTACGCGACGCTGGACGACATCGCCGACGCCATGGGCGACAAGAACATCTTCGACCGGCTGAACGCCGCGTTTGAAGGCGCGCAGGAAAAGATCAACTTCGACCGCTCCCCGCGCGGATCCGCTTCTGTGGACGACAGACCGGAAGATACAGGCAAGGACAAGCGGGACGATGAGCGCGAACGCCCGATGATGGTAGACGCGCACATCGAGATCGACGGCCGGGAATTTGCCCGTGTGGTGACCCCGGCCATTTCAAAGGAACTGGCATGGGAGGGGGTGTAACGGATGACCATCGACGGAGTTGACATTTCAGTATTCGGCGCGGCCCTTGTCGGACTGTCGGCGGGGCTGCCCGATATTACGAACACCTACTTCTACGACGGCTCCATGAAAAGCCCGCGTCTGATCCGTCTTGGCGGAAACGTGGGCCTCAGAAAAATCAGTCTGAATTTTGAGGTAAACGGCGTCTCGGAGCACAACACGGCCCTGAACGTATCGAACCTTCTGAACGCGCTCCGGCGCGGATCGGAAATGGAGATCGGCGACGGGTACAGCTACTACTACGCCATCGACAGCGTGGGGGATTCTCCCGAGAGGATTTCCCCCACGATCACCACGCTGTCCGTGGTCTGCGTCGGGTACCGGCACGGATCGACGGTAACGCAGACTCTTTCCTCCTCCGGAACCGTGACAGCGACGGGCAACTATGCGACGCCCGCCAGATTCACGATTCAGAAAACGTCCGGCACGACGTTCCAGGTCAACGATATGATCTACACGGGGGAGGCGGGAGCAGAAACGATTGTGATTGACGGCTTCGCCAAGAAGGTGACGAAGAACGGGGCAAACATTTTCTCACGGATGCAGATGGCCTCGTTCCCGCTCCTTTCTCCCGGCGCGAACACGATCACCATTGTCGGCACCGGCACGCTGACCGTCGAATACCAGCCGATCTTCCTGTGAGGTGAGCGATGGCAGCAAAATACAGATACAATCTCAGTCCATACAACATCATCCGCCCGGAGGAGGAACACGGAGAGGATTTTGAGACCGCGGAAGGCATCCTCTCCGTCGTCATCGGCGGCGACGAAATCCCCGTTTCGGAATACCGGAATTTCTATATCGACCACAAGCAGGACGGCCGGGACTGGCTCGGCTTCACGCTGGCGGTCGATTCGGAGCTGTACCGGGGCATCTCGGAAGAGACGAAGGTCCGGTACCGGGGCGTGGATTATCTCTGCAAGAAGATCTCCGACGGGCACATCGAATGCGAGATCGATCTTGATTTCCTGAGGAAGGGATTTCACGAGACCTTCACCTCCGCGAAACCGCTTTCGTCCCTGCTCGCTGACATCCTCCCGGTCGGATGGACGGCGCACGGCGCGGTGCTGATCCACGGATCCCCGACCATCGAGCTGGAAACCTGTACCGACCTTGACATCCTGACGGAGGCGCAGACGGAATACCGATGCTGGTTCTCATGGAATCATGAGGCGAAGATCTGCACGGTCGTTTCCGCCGACGCTGTGATTCGCACGGGCGAATACGTCACGGACGAGCTGAACCTCCGCACCCTGTCCTTCAAGGGGTCCTCGGTGAACTTCTGCACCCGGCTCTATGCCTACGGCAAATCCGGAGCCAGCATCGACAGCGTGAACGGCGGGAAGAAGTACATCGACGACTTCTCCTACTCGTCCAAGCTGATCGTGGGGTACTTCAAATGCGACTACGAGCTGCCCGCGAACATTCTGAAGGCGGCGCAGTACGAGCTTTCCCTCCGATCCCATCCGGAGCGCTCCTACGAGTGCGACGTGGTGGACCTGGCCAAGCTCTCCGACGAATACGGCTTTCTGGACTTCCAGCTCCACCGGACGGTGACGCTCATTGACACCCGGCGCGGGATCAACGTGGATCACCGGATCGTGGAGTATGTGGAGTATCCGGACGAGCCGGCGCGGAACACCGTCACCCTCGCCCGAGCCGTGCGGAAAATGGCGCAGATCAAAGAGGTTATCAAGAACTCCGTCGACGAGGTGAAAATCCAGATCGCGGAGGTCAACGCGGCAGTCGCCCAGGACGTTGCAACGATCCAGGCCAACATCAGCGAGATCAATGCGAGCGTCAACACTGTGGCGAATGACGTGGCGACGCTGAACACGAAAACGGCGTCCCTCAGCTCCAGACAGGACCGCACCGAGACGGCGCAGGCCTCTCTGACCCAGACCGTAGCCTCTCAGGGGGCGACGATCAACGGCGTCGTGACATGGCAGGCGACGACCTACGTCAACGACCGGCAGGAGACCGCAAACTCCCTCGCAGCGATCAATGTAACAGCCACCTCGCAGGGGGCGCAAATCACAGCCCTTGCATCGTGGAAGGACACCACGTATGTGAATGACCGGCAGGTCGTAAACGAGGCTCTGGCGGCGATCAACGCCACGGCAAACGCACAAGGAGCGACCATCGAATCGGTGACGACGTGGAAAAGCACCACTTACGTCAACGACCGGCAGGAAGTCACCGCTGCGCTCGCCGCGATCAATCAGACCGTATCGAATCAGGGCGCGTCCATAGGAGCTTTCACGCACTGGTATGAGGTAACCTACCCGAATGACCAGAAACAGCTCCGGGAGGCGGTAACAGCCATCGAACAGTCTGTCTCCGCACAGGGCGCGTCAATTACGGCTCTGGCGGGGTATACAACTGAAACGGTCAGCACCTTCACGGACGCGCTCGCACAGATGAACGCGACCGCGAATGCGCAGGGGGCGCAAATCACAACTCTCACGACATGGGTGAACGAAACCTATGTTTGCGACCGGAGACAGACCAACGAATCCCTTGCCGCGATCAACCAGACCGTAAACTCGCAGGGAGCGGAGATCAACAGCCTCACAACATGGAAGGCCACGACCTACGCGAATGATAAAGAGACAACCCAAGAGGCTCTTGCCGCCATCAATCAGACGGTGGGCAGTCAGGGCGCGTCGATCACCACCCTTACGGAATGGAAATCCTCTGCGACGACTGCAATAGCCTCCGCGTGGAACACGGCAAACGAAGCCGGTGCAGCTGCGGGCTACGTCGTGGAAAAGACGACCAACGGCCACAAGCTGAAAGCCTCCATCGTCATTGAGGCGATCAACAACGAGAGCACCGCGCACATCAGCGCTGACCGGATCAACTTCGAGGGCTTCGCAACCTTTGTCCGGCCGAGCGACCTGCAGGGCGGCGGATCGGTCACGACCATCAACGGCGGGCTGATCACCACGGAGACCATCGACGTCGGGAGCATCAAGAAATCAACCGTCACGAATGGTTCACGGGCTGTCGTATTCGACGCAGGCATTCAGACCTCCTATGTCCGGACAAACGACATCACGGCGACGGGGCAGCTCAATCTGGGCGCAACGCTCGTTGCTGTCGGGTCGGCTCTGACGGTCAACGGGAAGAGCGTGCTGGTGGAAGGGGACGTGGACCTCACGGGCTACGCCACCCAGACGTGGAGCAACAACGCCTTCGCCGTAAAAGATCACGTTCATGCCGGGTATCTGAACACCACCTCCGCAAACGCCGATACGCTTGTAGTGAAGAAGGTGGGCAGCTCAGACAGCTACAACATCGCGCTTGTCGGTCACGGGCATTCCAACTACGCCCTCGCCAACCACACGCACGACGACATGGCTACCATGACGTGGGTGGGCAGTCAGGGCTATGCAACGCAGAACTGGGTGAATACCGGTTTTGCCTCGACCGGTCATGCTCATGCCGGGATGCTGACCTTAAAATCGGCCAACACAACCGCCATCGTCTTTACCTCGGCAGGAGCAACAACGCAGTACAGCGCGGCGGCGGTGGGCCACGGGCACTCAAACTACGCCGCCAGCGACCATACCCACGAAGGGATGGCAACACAGAGCTGGGCGAACGGAGCATTTGCATCCCTCGGCCATACTCACGCCGGAACGATGGCATTCAAGTCCGCCAACACAAGCACGGTGGTTCTGGCTTCGGTCGGCGAGACGACACAGTACAATCTGGCGACGGCCGCGCACACGCACGCCGGAATGGCAACGCAGACATGGGCGAACAGTGCATTTGCATCAACCGAACACAGCCACGCTGGGACACTTGCGTATAAATCTGCGAACAGCGCTTTCCTGATCGCAACGTCGGTCGGAGACGCGACAACATACAGCATTGCCCTTGCCGGCCACGGACACAGCAATTATTCTCTTTCCAACCACGGGCACAGCAACTACGCCGCATCGGACCACACGCATGAAGGCATGGCCACGCAGACGTGGGCGAACAACACGTTTGCTCTGACGGGTCACACCCACACAGGACTGCTGAATTTCAAATCGGCGAATACCACGGCGATCGTTTTCACGTCCGAAGGGGACACGACCCAGTACAAAGCCGCCGCAGTCGGTCACGGACACTCGAATTACGCGGCGTCCGACCACACCCACAGCGAATACGCCCTGTCGACGCACGGTCACAGCAATTACGCGGCCTGCGACCACACCCATGCCGACACGCTCACTTTTTCCTCTACGACGGGGGCAAATGTGGTCGTCGGCAGAGTGGGGAGCACGACAACGTACACGATCGCGCTGGCGAACCATACGCACACCGGGTACGCCGCAAGCGATCATACGCATACCGGAATGTTCTCGTTCAGTGCAACCGCGGGAACAAACCTCACGATGGCGCGGGCGGGATCGACAACGACGTATGTTGTTGCTCTGGCCAACCATACCCATACCGATCTCGTAACAACAGACCTCATGAAGTTCAGCTCCACAACCGGAGCCGAACTGAAACTGTCACGGGTGGGATCCACGACATCCTACACCGTAGCCCTGGCAAACCATACGCACACCGGGTATGCCTCTTCCGATCACAACCACACCGATTACTTCAAGTTCAATTCCACGGCCGGGACGAACCTGAATATGGCGAAGATCGGGACTACTACCACCTACTACAATGTAGCCCTTGCCAACCACACGCACAGCGGTTTGATCTCGTCTGCAGACCTCTCCGGACACCTGTCTTACAGCAGCGTTTCCGGCACAACGCTTGTGGCGACGAGCGTGGGAAGCACGACGAAGATCAATATCGCCCTTGCAAACCACACGCATGACTTCACGACGACCGATCACATGAAGTTCAAGAGCACGAGCGGGGTAAATATCACCCTGACGCGGCTCGGGGCTACGACAAACACCGACTATAACTTCTCCCTCGCCAACCACACCCATACAGGGTATATCTCTTCTTCCGATCTCTCCGGGTATCTTGAGTACAACAGTACCTCCGGCTCTACGCTGATCCTCACAAGCGGAACCACCACAAAGATCAACGTCGCCCTTGCAAACCACACGCATGACACAGATATCGTGGATCACATGCTGTTCGGAAGCACGACGGGCACGAACATCACCTTGAAGAGGATCGGGGCGTACTCCAACACCAATTACACCTTTGCGCTGGCCAACCATACGCACGACACAGCAGAGGTGAACTACACCGACCTGTTCAAATTCAAGAGCACGACCGGAGCCAATATTACTCTCACGAGGATAGGGGCATACACCAACACGGATTATACCTTCTCCCTTGCCAATCATACGCACTCGGGCATGGAAGTCAACTATGCGAACCTGCTCCAGGTCGTCAACAAAAATGACACGACCGGAGTAGTGAACGCAAAATATGTCACCTACTCCGCTTACGGCACGTCCAGCACGACGACGCTCTCCCTTGCCCTCTGGTCTTCAAACTCCGGTGGAACGGGAAGCACCGTCGATTTCATGAAATTCAACTCCACGACCGGGGCCAATATCACATTGACGAGGATCGGGAGCTATTCGAACACCAACTACACGTTTTCGCTGGCAAATCATACCCACAGCTCCTATGTCTCCACCGGAGACCTGAACGGGAAATGGTATGTGAACATCAACGGAACCAAGTACTACCTCAGAAGCCCGTAATGCCGCGGTACGGCATGACTATATTTTTCTATTCTGGAAGGAGATCACTATGATCGACGTCATCATCACCGCCTACCATATGCACGATCTGATCGACCGTGCCATCGCATCCGTCCTGATGCAGGACATGAGGGAGGGGGTGACCGTCACCATCGTTGACGACGCGGACGAAGAGCCCTACGACGACGTTGCAGAGCGGTTCCGCCCGTTCCTCGGCGACCGCATCCGCATCATCAGGAAGGAGGAAAACACGGGCTGCGGAGATTCCCGACAGGTGGGCATTGACGCCTGCACCGCAAGATACTTCACCTTCCTCGACGCAGACGACGTTTTCTGCACGCCCTTCGCCCTGTCCACGATGGTGAATACGGCGGAGGAGCACAACGCCGATATCGTTTCTACGAATTTCGTGGAGGAGATCGACGTCGGCAAATTCGTCACCCACGAGAAGGATCGGACGTGGATGCACGGGAAGCTGTACCGGACCGAGTTCGTCCACTACAACGACATTCGCTTCAACCTGGCGCGGAGCAACGAGGACAGCGCGTTCAACACCCTGTGCTACTCCCTGTGTGAAACGCAATGCCATGTGGATTACGTCACCTATACCTGGATGAACAATCCGGCCAGCCTGACCCGTACACGCGACTGGCTCCGGGAGACGGTCTGCGAATTTGTGGGGAACGCCACCTATGTTGTGGACACGCTTCTCAAGCGGAGGCTGGTTCCCTCAAAGTTCGCCGACGTTTTCCTCTCCTACCTGACCACGATCTACGGCTACTACTGCCAGTTCCTCGCGGAAGGCAGAGAGAAATCCTTCCTCGACGAGTACCTCGCTGCAGCGAAGAAATACTGGGCGGCGGGCAACGGTGAACGGTGGTTCTACGATCCGAAATACCGGAACGTCCTCGCCACCTACTACAACCACAACGGCGTATTGGACAGTCTGAGAGCGCGGAATCTGATTGTCCTTTGCGACATAAACCATTTTGCAAAAATGATCGGAGGTAACAAGCATGACCAGAACCGTAAACGGTAACACCTACAACGGGTACACCCGGAGCGCGAGCATCACCGAAACCACCACCAAGAGCGAGGACCTGAGCGCGCTCGGCAACCTGCTCTACAACCTCTCCGGCATCGAAGGCCGGATCGAATACCTGACCGAGCACGGGCAGACCGATACCCCGGAGTATGAAAACCTGATTGCCGACCGGGACGCGAAAAAGGCGGAAATCGCGGCAATGCAGAGCTACATCGCCGGGTACGACCAGGAGGCTGAATAATGGCTCAGATGACCATGTACGAGGGGATCAACAACTCCCCGATCACCGCGCTGGACGGGGACCTCTCCGCCAGCGCGACGACAATCCCCGTCGTGGCCGCGTCCGCATTTCCCGCCCCGCCCTCTCTCTGCACCATCGGCACGGAGGACAACGCAGAGCTGGTGCTTTACACCGGCATCTCCGGATCGAAGCTGACCGGATGCACCCGCGGATATAACGGCACGACCGCCCGGGCATGGCCGGATGAAACCTCGGTCTACCGGGCGTTCTCCGAATACGACCAGAAGGCCATCCAGAGCAACATCCGGGATCATGAATCCCGGCTTGTGCAGGTGGAAGCCAATACGGAGCCGTATGTGGCCCGGTACGGCGTTTCCGGCGTCGGAAAGTCCGCGGCTGCTCTGACCCGTCTGTGGGAGGCGGTCGGTCTGAACGCCACACCCGGCACCGATCAGACGGCGGGCAGCTCCGACTTCGACGACATCGTCCCCTTCAATCGCCGGAAGTGCGTCGGTTCGTGGTCCCTCGCGGACGGCGCGGCCAAGTTCACGGTGAACGCCTATCAGGGCGATGCGGATTACGCCGAGGACGGCACAATGGGTGACTATGTGGCTGTGGAGGTCACGCCCTTCTACTACATCGACGACCGGGAGAACGGCATTCTGGGCGTTTCCGCGGGGCATCACTACGGCTGGGAGATCCACCCGGTCTGCAAGGATGCGGACGGGAACGTGCGGGAGAAGACCTATCTGCCCGTGTACGAGCTGGCCCTGAAGGACGGACACGCCGTCTCCCTGCCGGGGTATCATCCGGTATTCGGCGCGTACAAGACCGTATGGGATTACGCCCGGACCTACGGTGACGGCACCGCCCTCGCGGACTGCGCCATCATCGAGCCGTCCGTCGTGGATCACTACGAATGGCTCCTGCAGACCATCGAATGGGCGACGCAGAATCCTCAGTCGAAAATGAACGGTGCGGTGTCCATGCCGTATGCGGCGGGCGATACCATCTACCTTGACGCCACGGATGCGAACTCCGTTGTCTGTACCGGAACCATCGGTGACAAATTCGTCGTGGGGCAGACAATCTATATCGGTGCTACGTACAGCACGACTCCTTCCGGCGTGGACGCATACAACGTCATCACCGCGATTGAGAAGTGCGACGCCACCGGCGCAGTGAGCACATCCGGCACGTACCGGAAGATCACCTTCGACGGGACGGCCAGATCTGCGACGGGCGGAACGACCACGATCTCTTCCCGCCCGTGGAAAACCGGATCCTGCGCATCCGTCCTCGGACACACGGGCTCCCCGGTCTCCAACAGCTCCGGGAAATATCCGTGCATGTACCGCTGGCGCGAGAACCCCTACGGGAATATCAACAAGACCTGTCTCGACCTGATGGATGTCCGTGTGGAGGTCGGCTCAAGCTACAAGCTGCAGTGGTACTACAACCCGGATCTGACGCCGGCGAAGTATTATCCCTCCAGCACGAGCAAACCGGACGCTACCGACCTGAACAACGCGGCCAACGGATGGAAGCTCCTGTCCGTGGAAACGCCCGTGGACAGCTACAAAGACGGGTACATCAAGGAAGAGGGAGCCGATCCCGAATACCCTCTTATCCGCGTTCCCACGCTCACGTCCGGAGGATCTGCGTCAACGTACTACTGCGACTACGCCTACCTCGTTTATTCCTACGTCGTGCGGGCCGTTCGTCGTCGCGGCTACCTGAACTCTGGCGCGACCTATGGTCCGCGCTACGTCATCGCGTACAACGCGGTTTCGTACGCGTTTTGGTCCTACGGCGGCGCCCTTTTCTTCTCCCAGAAGGGGTGAATGCGGCGGCGTAGTCGCCGCAGAGGGGACCGCAGTCCCCTCGTTCCCCCTCCCATACCGCGAAGCGGTCGCGCAAATTTATTTTTTCCATTACGGATTTCGTAATAATCTTCCGTTTTGCGGATGGGACGCGGGAAACGTGCTATAATCCGATCAAACGGGACTGCAATGTGTCCGGTAGCGGCCCTGACCGCTCCCGCCAACCTCGTGAATTCCAACGTCGTGCGGGCCGTTCGTCGTCGCGGCAACCTGAACAATGGCGCGAACTATGGTCCGCGCTACGTCAACGCGAACAACGCGGTTTCGAACGCGAATTGGAACTACGGCGGCGCCCTTACCCCTTATCCAGTCAACGCGAATCCCCTTTGACCATTATCCGCAAGCCCTATACACATTGCTTTTCCGTGGTCCCGCGAGGGATCGAAATACCATCCGACTGGAATCGGTGTGGTAGGTTACTTCTCGAAGCACCGAAAGGGATGAAAAGACATGAACCGTGTCGGGTATATCTGGGAAAAGTTCTGCACCGTTGAGAATGCGCGAAAAGCCATATACTCCGGCACGGAGAACAAACGGAACGACCACGTTGTGCGCCGCATCTTCGGATACAGCGAGAACGGCGGTCTGAACCCCGACAAGGTGGAGGCTTACGCCAAGCGCCTTGTCGCCGAGCTGGAAGCGGATCGCTGGCACCACGCCCCGGGGCGCAGGGAAACGATCCGTTCCAGCGGAAAAACGCGGGAAATTGAGATCGCCCGGCTTCACGACCACTTTGTACAGTGGATGGTGATCCTGGCAATCGAAGATTACCTCATGAAGCGGATGTACCGCCACTCCTTCGGGAATCTCCCCGGCCGGGGGATCCACGACGCGATGCTGTACCTCCAGAAACACGCCCGGGCAGGAAAGTACAAGTACTTCGTTCACCTCGACATCCGGCACTTCTACCAGTCGGTAGACCTCGATCTGCTTTCGGAAATGATGCACCGGCGCTTCAAGGACGCGCGGTATCTGAAAATCGTCGATGAATGCATCTACTCCTCCGTGCGGACGGGGGACGACGGGCTGAACCGGAACCTTGCCATAGGCTACTATGACAGCCCGTGGTTCGCCAACATCTACCTTGATCCGCTCGACCATTTCATCACGGAAGATCTGTACAAAGAGCGGAGAGGAAAGCGGACGAAGCTGGTTCCGGTCTATGCCCGGTATGTGGACGACCTGCATCTGCAGGGCAACTCGGCGAGCGACCTGAAGAAGGCCGTGAAGCAGATCATACGCTTCTGCCGGGAACGGCTGCATATCGACATCAAGGAGAGCTGGGAGATCTGCAGAGTGGGCGAGCTTCTTACGCCTGATGAAAAAGGCAGGCAGAAGCTGAAGCCCGGGACAAAGCGGATTGACATGGTGGGCTATACCTTCACCACGACAACCACGACCCTGCGGGACACGAATTTTCTCTCTACGCGCCGGCTGGCCAGGAAGATTTCGAAGCGTCTCCGGGAGCGGGGCTTTGTGGTTTTGCAGAACGCGCAGGCTTTTGTCAGCAAGGCGGGATGGTTCTCCCATGCCGACAGCCGGACGTTCTTCAAGCGGTACATCGCCCCCGTCATCGATCCAAATTTTGTGAAGGAGATCATATCATATGCGAGTAAAAACGGAATTGTCGGAGAAGCCGCCCGTCTATACTGTAGTCCAGGAGGGGACGGAGGCGGTCATCACATTCTATACGGATGTTGTTAAGGCAGAGAGGGACGGAGAGGCCGTCTGGGAGGCCGTAGAGTGGACGGAGAAGCGTCCCTGGGCGGACAACCTTCCCGAGCGGATCGCCGCCGATCCCGACCTCTGGCGAAGCAATATTCAGCACCTCACCGAAGAGGAGGAGCGGAGAGCAGCCGACCGCGAGCGGGACGCCGCAATCGCGGAAGATCTGCCCGATCTCGTCCTCGACCTTGACTTCCGCCTGACTCTGGTGGAAGAATTCGGCTATTAAGCCGGGAAAGGAGACGCCATGAAGGTAACGACTTACGACCTGCTGATCCGGAAGATCAACAAGGGCGGGTACGATCCCGAGGAAATGCTCGTGATGCTCGACACGTTCTACGCGGCCGGCCGCATCACCACGGAGCAGTACGAAGAGCTTGTCGCACTGGTTCAGGGCGAATAAGCGGGCATGACCAATCTGCAAATGATAGAGGCCCTGTGCCATCTGATCGAAGAGGAAACGAAGCTGCTCCTGACACTCGCCGCCCGGCTGGAGGAAATCGACGCCGTGACGGACGCGGAGAAGGAGGCGGTGGAAGCGGTGCGGAAGAAATACACCCAGTTCCTCGGACACGATGAAGCGCCGGATTTCCTCGATCTTGAATAAGAGAGCCGATCTGAAAAACAGGTCGGCTTTTCATTTGCAGATTTTCAGAAAGGACATCACGGAATGGAATTGGAATACGGCACACAAATCGTTCTGGCAATCATCAGCAGCAACGCCCTCTCCGCGCTGATCAGCGGGGGCATCGCCCTGTTCAGCCAGCGGAGGAAGAAGAAGGACAGCAACACGGCGGGCCTCCGCATCCTTCTGTACGACCGGATCAAGCATCTGGCCAAGAGCTACATCACCCGGGGCTGGATCACGACCGAGGAGCTGGAGGATCTTATGCAGATGCACAAGGTCTACCACGAGCTCGGTGGAAACGGCTATCTGGACAGGCTCATGGAACAGGTTCACCGTCTCGAGGTCAGGGCGTCATGAAGCACACGATGGACCTGATCCTTGTCATTGTTGCCGTGTTCCTCCTTCTTTTCACAGCCGGCATGATCTGGCTGTACTGTGCGACCGGAGCGATTCCGGACACACTCTGCACCTGCGTCTTTGCGGTCTGCGGCGGTGAATGCGGCATCATGGGCTGGATCAAGACCACCAAGGACCGAGTGCGGGAGCGCAAATACGAGGAGGAGGACCGCGAGAAATACGGCCCGCCTCCGGAAGGGACAAGCTATGGCCAAAATCAAGACGGCGGCGGAGCTGGCGAAAGCCTGTGAAAATGCCGCCAGAAACTATAAGACCCTGTATGTGCATGGGTGTTTCGGGGCGCCGATGACCGACGCGAACAAGGCGTACTACCTCCAGAACACCTATTACAACCGACAGAACAGCCGTCAGGCCATGATCAAGGCAGCGACGCCGGACACCTTCGGCTTCGACTGCGTATGCCTCATCAAAGGGATCCTCTGGGGCTGGATCGGCGACGCGAAGCAGAACTACGGCGGGGCGGTCTACCGGTCGAACGGGATCCCGGACATCAACGCCGACATGATGATCGCGGAATGTCGGGACGTTTCGACGGACTTCTCTCACATCGAAGTGGGGGAGGCCCTCTGGATGTCCGGACACATCGGCATCTACATCGGGGACGGACTCGGTGTGGAGTGTACCCCGGCGTGGAAAAACTGCGTTCAGATCACAGCGGTCAACGCGCCGAAGATGGGCTACTACCGGCGCGACTGGGTGAAGCACGGAAAGCTCCCGTGGGTCACGTACACCGCGGCTCAGACGCCCGTTGCAACAGGCTACAAGCCCGCTCTGGGCGACATTGTGACCTTCAACGGGCGGAAACATTACGCCAACGCCTGGACCGGCTCTGCGGTCCCCTGCAGGCCCGGACGCGCGAAGGTGACGGCCCTCTGCACCGCGAAGGGGGCAAAGAGAAAAGTCCACCTCGTTGCCGTCGCCGGAGGCGGATCCGACGTATTCGGCTGGGTGGACGAAGGAACCTACACGAAATACACGTCTGTGACCAAATAGGAGGGAATATGAAAGACGTAATGCTCACCATTCTGCAGGTCGTGCTGATCGCCGTGATCCCTGTGATTGCGGCGTATGTATGCCGGTTTCTGAAAGCAAAACGGGACGAGGTGGAAGCCAGCGAGACGGTCGGAATGAGCGACTTCATCATCAGGGAAGCTCTGGATGCCGTCATTGCCGCAGTCTCGTATGTCTGCCAGACCTATGTGGACGGCCTGAAGAAATCCGGCAAGTTCTCGGTGGAAAATCAGAAGTACGCGTTTCAGCTGGCCTACGACAAAGCCTCCCTCATTATCACCCAGGAGGCGAAGGACTTCATCGCCGACATCTACGGGAGCTTCAGCGCATGGCTGACCATGCAGATCGAGGCGCAGGTCCGGATGCAGAAGGAAACGCCGATCGTCGAATACAGCGGGAATCCGTGCGGCTTCCTTGCGGCCGGAGAAGAGGAAGCGGAAGAAGCAGAGGCTGAGGAAATCGCCGAAGAACACCCTCCGGACGAAGGGGATATGGACGAATGAACAGAACGGGGGCAGTCTCTTCGGAGGCCGCTCCCGTTTTTTCGTTTCCGCAAATAAAGAAAAGGCCGCTTTGCTTTAGTTACGGCCTCTCTGTTCGGTTGGAAGTAAAGTCACCTGAAGATATACCAGTCCGTCACGGGATCGTGTTTGCCGAGGTGATCCGCCAGGGCTTCGGCCATGCCGCACTTCTCGCAGACGTAGATCTCCGCGCGGCGGGACAGGCAGTTCATGTAAAGCTCCCGGCGCATCCAGCTCCCGCACCGGGGGCAGGCCGTGAACGTCCCGGCCTTCTGGCGGGCGGCGATTTCCTCCACTCTGGCGTCCGGATCGTCATCCGGGGACGTGTACGCCTGACCTGCGGCCTCGCGGAGGAAAGCAAGGTCGAAACCGAACTCCCGGTACCCCTCAGCGATGACGTTGAAATAATAGGGGGAGGGGCGTCCTTCGATCCTGCCGGGCGTCATGATATAGGCCATAGCCGTCACCGTTTCGCCGTTCAGCTGGATCCGGTAGTCCTTCTTGATGTAGAGGCGGGGGAAGCCCTCGTACATATCAAGGTGCGCTTCGTCCCGCTTTGAGATCTTCCAGACGAGGACAGGGACGGAGCTGCCTTCTTCCGGTTCGATTGTGGCGACGGCCCCTTCCGTATGGCCGCGGAAGACGAGCTTATGATCCGGGATGACCGACGTGCCGATCACGCGGGCGTCGGGGCAGCGGTGGGACATCTGCTCCGTGTTGATATTGGAACCGTATGCGATGTAGATCTTGTATGCCATTGTAAATCCTTTCTCCCCGTCCGGCCGGTAGGTCAGCCTGTTCTATGATCTCCGTGCCGATCAGGCGGCGCGGAAGGCTTCGGTGAGGATGCGGCGGGCGGTCTTGAACTCTTTGCCGGCCATGCCCAGACGGTTGACGAGGACGCTGGTCATCAGGCGCTCCTTCTGAGCGGCGGTGTAGCCGGAACAGTCGCGGTAGGACATTCTGTCGCCGGCGTTGATGGCCCATGCGCTCATGGCCAGACAGAACTGTACGTAGGAGAGAACCTTGTCCGCGTCGGTGGTGCCGTTGAAGAGCCTGAACTCAACCGTGCCTTTGGTGAAGAAGGCGTGGAGGTTGATGCCGTGATACCGGGTCCGGTTGTAGTGGGCGTGGTCGATCCCGCCGCAGTAATCGTCATTCGCGGAGCTGTACCAGACTCTTTCGATGTCGTCCCGCGTCTTCGGAGCGTCCTTCATCGCTTTCAGCAGGGAGGCGGAGGTCTTCTTGCACCAGCGATCCGCTCTGGCCCCGATCCCGAGGGCTTCATAGAAGAGGTCCTGTCTGCCAACCGTAAACTCTTCAAGGCGGGTCAGGCTCTCCGGGGTGTGGTTCGCACCGTCCACGTGGACGTGAATCCCGCAGGAGGGATTCGCCAGCGCTCCGGCCTTGACGAGCTTTTCGAGGATCGCCCGAACGTCGGCGAGGTCATCGTACTGGAGGATGGGGGTGACGACTTCGCAGGAGTAGTTGTGGCTGGCGGAAACGAGGGAATCTCCACACTTGCGCTCGGTGCGGATGGAGCCGTCGCTCATGGCCTTCCACCGTCTGCCCTTGCTGTCGTTCGCGGCGTAGGTGTCGTAGGACCCGCCGCTGTGCTGGGCGTCCGTTCCGAAGTGCTGGGCAATGATCCTTGCGGCTCTCGCTCTGGTGATGCCGGTGAGTTCGATTTCGATTCCGAAGTTCTGGGTGGTTGTGGTGATCGTCATGATTTTTTCTCCTTGCGTTTATTAGGTTGTCTCCTGTTGTTGGGGATATAATACATCCGTCGAAGAAAAAATACAACAGGCAAAGTATACGAAAGGAAAAAAGTTTTTTGTATATTTTGATTAGTTTGTCTATTCGTTTCCGCTCATGCGCTCATATTTGAAAAGCCCCGCACAGCAAGGGCTGCACGGGACTTTCAGCTGAAAGGGGGTCAATCGGACTTCTTCTCGGAACCGTTACGATGTCTGATCTCGCTGATAGTGTTCGGCTCACGGACTATGATGTCGGAAACATCGCATTCGAGGGCCTCGCAGATTTTATCAAGCTGCTCAAGATTGATCCGGGTGGCGAAATCGTTATACAGTTCGCTGATCGTCGCGGGACGGATTTTGGTCATCCGTGCAAGGTCAGCCTGCGAAAGACGCTTGTCGCCAAGAATCCGTGACAGTTTGATCCTGATCATAACCTATACTCCTTTCGGTAGCAGTATAGCATAATTTTACAGGCCCCGCTTGAATCTGTCGTGAAACCTCGGATTTTCGTATGAGCCATCCGAAATATGGAAATTGCGTCGATTTTTGGAAAACAGAAGCGAAGAACGAAAAAGAGCAAAGACAACCATCTCTGGTTTATCCTTGCTCTTTCACTCAATTGCGGGATATGAAGGCGACGGTCAGCACAAACACGCCTGAAATCATGGTGATTGTGGTGTTCGCCTCATTCCCGTATGCTGGAGCATACGGGAGCTTAAGCGAAAACTCCGCTTCCTCTGCAGGGACGTCCAGCAACTCCACGTCGACGGTCTTTCCCGTGCCGTCGTACATGTCGAAGACGATTTTCAGCTTATCGTCGTAGACGTAGACGGCTGTGAGGAACGCGTCGAAAAGTCGGGCCTGATATGACGGATCGGACACGTCGCCCCTTCGGAAGGAATTGAGGTAAGTCCTGATCTCCTGCGGGGAGACGGATATGTCTCTCGTCTTCGCCTCGGCCAGCTGCTTCCTCAGCTCCGACTTCTCTTCCTCCAGGGCAAACATCCTGTCCTTTGTGGTTTGTGTGATGATCCCCTGCTCGATTGCCTTCATCAGGTTCGCGGTCGCATTCTCGTTGTCCGCGATCTGCTGTTCCAGCTGGTTGATCTCCGCGGTGATGTCCATTCGATCCTGGAACTCCATGACGGTTCGGATCATCCATTCGATCACATCATCGCGGAGCACATAGTCCCGGACGGCCTTCGCAACCTCCCGTTCTATGTAGTCCTTCTGGACGTGCTCCTTGTCGCATTCTCCGGTCAATCGCCGTGTCGAGCAGGAGTAATACCGGTAGATATCCCCTCCTTTCCCTTTGCCTGACATGCCATTCATATGGGCTTTGCATTTCCCGCAAAAGAGCTTTCCGGTCAGGAGGTAGTCTTCGTCGCTCCGGTGCCGTCCCCGGATCTTCGCCTTGTCGCTCACAATCTTCTGCACCTCCAGGAAGGTTTCCAGATCGATGATGGCGGGATTTCCGCCCTCGATCCGGATGTCCTTATATATGTACACGCCGAGGTATCGTTCGCTTTTCAGCATGATGTGGAACGATCCCTTATTCCACGGATTCCCCTGTCGGGTCTTCAGGCCGCGGGCGTTCAGATCGTTCGCTATATCGATGTAGTTTTCCCCGCTCCGGACCCTGCGGAAGATCTCCTGCACGATCGGGGCGGTATTCTCGTCAATCACCAGCTTCCCGTCAGGGCCTTTCTTATACCCATACGGGATTATGCCGTTGGCCTTGCACTGGCGGGCGTTGTCGTCCTTCGCCCGCTTGATGTCCTCGCCCATGTTCTCCGAATAGAACTGGTTCACGTTCATCATCGTGCGCAGGGCAAACCGACCGGCCGCGTTGTTCCCGAACTCTTCCTTCGCGTAGAGGGTCTTGATCCCGTTCCGCAGCATCTCCGCCTCAAAGACCAGGGCGTCTACCATGTTCCGGGAGATGCGGGAGGATTTGTACGCGATGATATAAGAAAATCCCCCGTGCCTGGCGTCCGCCAGAAGTTTCTGATAGCTCTGCCGCTTGTCGTTCCGCCCGGTCTGAGCGGCGTCGGCGTACACGTCGAGGATGGTGATCCCCTGAGCTTCCGCAAAGATCCGGCACTCCGCGACCTGCTGCTCTATGCTCTCCTCACGCTGGTTTGCAGAGCTGTAGCGGGCATAGATCACGCCGAGCTTCGGGGCGTTCGGATCCCGTTTCCTTTTCGCCACGCTCTCACCAACCTTTCATTATACACCCTGCGCGGAGGTGTACGCTTGAGAATGATTTTATATGCCGTTTGCGAGACACGGCGCGGAGGATATGCTATAATGAATCTGCCGTCGACGAGTTCCGATGAAAGGAGATTCACAATGGAGGAAAAGGAACAGGTCCGAGACCGTGTGTCCGAGGCCGTCGAGCTTTTCGCGCGTCTGTCGGATGAAGATCAGCAGAAGATCCTGGACGAGATCTGGGAACTGGTCGAGAAGCTGGAAGCGGCGAACGAATCCGGCAAGCCCGAGAAGGCCGAATAAGAACCGGAATCAGCGGAAGACGGGTGCATAGCGCCTTCTGAACCGCGCAGGAACCGGATATGGTTTTACCGCCCCTGCCCCTCAGCCGAGGGACGGGGGTTTTATCATTTTCGTGAAGTCACGAAAATGGTCATGGATTGCAAGTCCCGCATCTGGGATAACTACTCTCAGGATAACCCGAAAGGTCATCGACCTCAAATCTATTCTCTTCGACGATCTTTTTCACATGTTGACACGATGCCCTATGAACCTTTCCGTTGCTGAGGTTTATAACATAGGCTTTTTCAGGCACATAGTCGAATTCTTCAAAGAGCGGCCCGTCGTCGGAATACCACCCGGACGAAGAACTGTACCCCTCACCGTCAGACCATGTGACAACGGATCTTGAGCTTCCATCCGAAACGGATACGGAGGCCGAGGAATTGTCATCGGTCGTCACATTGAAGAACTCCCCGTCCGTGGAGCTGACGCCCCATGAGATGGACGCGCCGGAGGATCCTTCGCCGGACGACACAGAGACGGACGAGCCGGTGCCGTCCCCGTTCGACACGAAGAAGCCGGCGAACGAAGACGAAACGGAATACGGCTCCTCGGTTCCGGTCTGCTCTTTATCGGGGTCCGCCGCGCTCAGGGCGTCAATCTTTTCGAACCATTCATCAAGCGTCGTTTCCTCGGGATCCCGCTCCTTCGGCCTGGTGCGTTCCTCCACCAGAGCAAACCATTCTTCAAGGGTTGTTTCGTCCGGATCCGGTTCCGGGGCCGGTTCGGTTTCAGCCGGAACTTCGGTCTCCGGGACGGTCTCGGGGGCCGGTTCCGTCTCCGGCGCTCGTTCCTCCGGCTCGGGAGCAGCATACAGGGTGGAGAGCTGGGCCGGGGCCTCCGTTTCCGGCTCAGCGGCTTTGACGGTAAGAGCGAACTCCTCCGGCGTCGGGATGCGGTTCTCGCTGTCGTAGGTCGGAGCGATGACGGCGATGTACCCGGCGACAGCCGCGACCCCGATCACGGAGAGCGCGGCGGTCAAGAAGATATTTTCGGGCTTCATTCGGCTCATGACTGGCCCTCCGAATCACGGTTTGCGAGAATCCCCTTCATCTGCGCAATAATCATGTTCTGCTCAGCCATTTCCAGTTTTACAAAGAGGCGGAGCATTTCTTCATTCCGCTTTCTCTGGCCCTCTTCGCCTTCTTCATCCCATCCCAGGAGCTTGTTGGCTGTTGTCCCGAGGGCTTCTGCCAGCACCTTTAGCCTTGATATTGGTATGTTGTCGGTAGATCCCGATGCGTAACGCTGGATGGCAGAATGAGGGATCCCGGTCTTTGCTTCCAGCTCCCTTTGCGAGAGGTGGGATTCCTTGATAGCGGCTTTAAGCCTTTGCGATAGTTCGTTCATGGCCTACATCCTTGTGGTGATTGTGGTTGCCTTGATTATAGCATAGCTGACCCGACATTGCAATAGAAAAATTCCCATTTTTGCGAAAAAATTGCAAAAATGGGTTGACAAGGTTCCCGAAGTGTGGTATGATCTCTATGACCCGAATTTGGGTCACTCCAAAAATGCGATCTGAAGGGAGGATGCTTATGCTGGATGTGAACAAGCTGAACGGAAAAATCGCGGAAGCTGGCCTCAACAGGACGAAACTGGCCGCGGCTATTGGAATTGCGCCGAATACCCTCAGTCGCAAGCTCAGTGGGAAGCGCGATCTGACCGTCGGCGAAATCGACCGGATCTGTACGGCGTTGAAAATTACTGACGGCGCGACCAAGGCCTCAATTTTTTTGGCCTGACTGACCCATTATTGGGGCAATTCGAAGGAGACCACCATGAAAGAAAACGAACAGGAACTGTTCCCGCTGATGCCGCAGGCTGTGAAGGATTCGCTGGCGTGTTCTCTGCTCCGTGCCGTCCAGAGATGGAAGGGCGCGTCCGAAGAGCAGATCCGCGACGCGGAGGAACGCGAGCGTCAGGCTCAGGCCATTCTGGCGGCGCGGGAGCTGAGCGCGAAATACGGAGAGGAGACATGAGCGAAAAAAGAAAGGGGGACCGCCTCCCGAAGGACGCAGATCCCCATGCTGAGATCACCACAATCGCCAGCGATCTTAGTATAACACAAACCACGGCGCCTGTCAATCCCCTGCGGCGCATCCGCGAGGAATCAGGGGCCGCGCCCGCCGCCATCATCGCCATCGTGCAGAGACGGCACCCGAAGTACGACAAGACCCTGCAATCCAAATGCGAGCGCACGGAGCTTTACGGCGTCCAGCTCGCGGAGGACAGCATGAAGGATCTTCGCCGGGAGCTGACCCCGGAGGAAGAAAAGAAAGCCGCGTGGGTCCGTCAGGGGCGGCACCGTCTGACCGCGTCGGTCTCGTGCCGGCTGTCGGACGAGGAATGCGAACGGTTCCGGGAAATCGCTCAGCAGAGCGGGAACACGATGCAGGCGTATCTGTCCACGATGATCCGCGACCACCTCTACGAGCATGAGCTCCGGGATCCGGCGAAAGCCTCCGCGCTTCAGGCGAAGTACTGCAAGACGAACGACCTGCCGCACTTCGCTCCCTCGGGAGGGCGGTGTTACCGGTGCCACCAGCAGATCTACGAGAATCTCAAAACCGCCGAGGGCTATATCTCCCACGGCATCAGCGTCTGGGAAGCGGGCCACCGGCTCGTCACCGGATGTCCACACTGTCACTATTCCTTCGTGGAGTAGAAATACATTTTCAAAAGGAGATCACCACCATGATCAAATCACCTCAGCAGATGACCTTCACGGACAAGAAGTTTTCCATGATCGTCTACGGCTCCCCCGGCATCGGCAAGACGACCCTCGCTCTGTCCGCGCCCGATCCGATCCTCATTGACTTCGAGAACGGCGTCGACCGCGTGAGAGCCGACCACCGGAAGCTCACCATCGTCTGCGAGAACTACGAAGAAGTTCTCCACGACATCGAATCCCCGGAGGTCCGGGACTGCCAGAGCGTCATCATCGACACGGGCGGCGCGTTCATCACCTATCTGAAGGACTGGGCGCTCAGGACGCAGCCCGGATGCAAGCAGAAGAACGGGGAGTTCAACAGCTTGAAAGGCTACGGCGTCGTGAAGAACGAATTCGCCTCCTTCACCTCCCGTCTCCGGGACGCGATGCACAAGAACGTGATCTACATCTTCCACGCCGACGAGAAGGCCGACAAGGACGGCAACCCCCAGCAGCGGCTTCTGTGCGAGGGCGCGACGAAGAACTCCGTATGGAACTCCTGCGACTTCGGCGGGTACATGCAGATGCTCGGCGAATCCCGCACCATCGCCTTCACGCCCACGCAGGAATACTTCGCCAAAGGCTCCCACGGGATCGCCGGGATCATGCCGGTTCCGGACAAGGGGATCAACGACACGAACGACTTCCTGTCGAACCTCTTTGACAAGGCGAAGGCCAACATCGCCCACGAAAACGACGTCTTCGCTCCCATGCAGGCGCAGTACGAAGCCGTCATGAAGCAGGTGCGGGAGATCGTCGGCGCGATCCAGACCGCGGACGACGCGAACCGGGCGGCGGCTGCCCTGCCCGACATGCAGCACGCGCTTTCCTCAAAGCGGGAGGCGTCCATGATGCTGAACGAAAAGGCGAAGTCCCTCGGCCTGAAATGGGACGGGGAGGCAAAGGCATACAGGGGGATCCAGTAATGCGCTATCTGCTCACGCAAACGCTCATAAGCTCGTGGCTGTATCAGTTCAACTGCGGGGATGAACAGGAGGAGGAAGCCCGGGCGGACTTCCTCCGCACCCTCCGCAAGGAACCGAAAGAGACCACGGAGGCCATGCAGAACGGCATCGATTTCGAAAACGAGGTCTACAAGATCGTCCACGGCGTCCCGCGTTCGCCCCACGCAAAGTGGGAGGGCGGCATACAGGCTGTTGCAACAGTCCTCCGGGGCGCTCAGACGCAGGTACGGGCCTCGCGCGTGTTGCAACTGGACGGAGAAGAATTCCTCGTTTACGGCATCCTGGACGCGCTGAGAGCCGGGGTCATCTACGATGTGAAATTCTCAAACAAGGCCTTCGGATCCACGGATCTGGCCGGGAAATATCTGGAATCCCCCCAGCATCCCGCTTACTTCTGGATCGTACCGGAGGCATACGAATTCCGGTATCTGGTTTCGGACGGGGCCGACCTCTATGTGGAGACTTACGCCCGGGCAGACACCCCGCCGATTGCCGACATCATCCGGGAGTTCGCCGCCTCCATCAAGTACGACAACCTCTGGGAGATCTACACGGAACACTGGAAAGCGAGAGAATGACATGATTGCAAAGCTGAGGGATCTGACGCTCACGCGGGACGGAAACCAGATCGTATCGCTGGAGCTGAAAGCGGACTTCACGGAACGCTTCGATTCGCTGAAGGACGGGGACGTGAACGTGGAAATCAAAAAATACCGCCCCCGCCGCTCGCTGGACGCGAACGCCTACTGCTGGGTGCTGATCCACAAGCTGGCCGAAGCCCTCAGCATGGATCCCGCGGACGTTTACCGTCACGCGATCCGGGAGATCGGCGGCGTGTCCAAGATCATCTGCGTCTCGGAAGACGACGCGGAGACGGTGGCGCGGTGCTGGTCCTCCCGGGGGATCGGGTGGCAGGTGGAACAGATGCCGTCGAAGCTCCCCGGATGCGTCAACCTGATGCTCTGGCTCGGATCGTCGGAATACGACACGAAGCAGATGTCCTCCCTGATCGACGCGATCATCCAGGACTGTCAGTCGGTCGGCATCGAAACCGACACGCCGGACGAAATCGCACGAATCAAATCACTGTGGGGCACAGCCCCGGAAAGGTAAAACATGTACGAGAACACCACAAAAGCCATCATCGATATCATCAACACCGTCAACGGGTATGTTATCGTTCCACTTGAAAGGCTGGAAACACTTGAGGATGCTGAATCCAAAGCGGCAGTTGCCCGCCGTGTACTCGCGGAAGAAAGGATGGGCGCCTATGACATAGTCGACGTGCTCCGCGCTGTCTTCAACGCTTACCCGCCCAAGCCGAAGAAGGAGGACGAGGAATGAGCCTCTGCTTCAACCAGATCATCCTGTCCGGGCGATGCACCGCCCGGCCGGAGCTGAAGACCACGACCACGGGAAAGACCTTCACGTCCTTCTCCATCGCCGTGGATCGCCCGAAGACCCGCGAAGGGAACAAGGAAACGGACTTCTTCAACCTCTCCGCGTGGGAGAAAACCGCCGAGTTCATCACGCGGTATTTCGACAAAGGCTCGCCCATCTTCATCGTCGGCCGCGTCCAGAACCGGAGCTGGACCGACGATCAGGGACAGAAGCGGTTCGTCACGGAAGTCCTCGTGAATCAGGCCGACTTCGTGGAAAGCAAGGGACAGGCTCAGGACAATCCCCCCTCGACGCCGTACTATCAGGGAGGACAGTCCGCCCGGCAGACTCAGACGCAGAACTACGGAGGATCTTCCTCGTCCGGTCTGATCCCCGGCGTCGGGTACGATAAGCCCGCCCAGCAGACGATGGCCCCGTCGTTTCCTCCCCTGCAGGAGGACGACGAGGAACTCCCGTTCTGATGGCGAGCATTCTGCAAAAAGACCCCGCCCGGTGCTGGCTCTGCGGACGGTACGGCACATCCGCGGACCCGCTGGACACGCATCACGTTTTCTTTGGCCCGTATCGCTCCAAATCGGAGCGGTACGGCCTCACCGTCAAGCTGCATCACTTCTCCTGCCACATCTACGACCGGGGCGCCGTCCACGCGAACCGCGCCGTTTGCCGGGAGCTGCAGGCCGAAGCGCAGAGAACCGCCATGAAGGAATACGGCTGGACCACGGAGGATTTCATCCGGGTCTTCGGCCAGAACTACGTTGAGGAGGGCACATGAGCAGAAAAGCAGAACCCGGAACAGAGAAAAGACGGGAGTACTTCCCCCTGTATTTCAGTTACGGAAAGCGCCTTGCCTCTCTGACCGACGAACAGATGGGGATTGTCGTCCGCGCAGCCCTCCAATACGCCGAAAGCGGTACGATACCGGAGCTTGAGCCTGTGTGCCGCCTCGCTTTGGACAACATCATCTACGACATCGACCGCGCCTCTTCCTCGTACGAGGATATCTGCAGACAAAACCGGGAAAACGGCGAAAAGGGGGGCAGACCCAAAAACGGGACAGAAAAACCGAACGGTTCTTCCGAAAACCGGACGGTTCCTGCGGAAACCGAAAAAACCCAATACAAAGACGAATACGAAGACGAAAACGAGAACAAAGAGAATACTGCATCTGCTGACGCAGATGCTTGCGCGGAGCCGGTTGAAACCGCCTCCCCGCCGAAGTCGAAAAAAACCGTCCCGGTGGATGACAGCCCCGTGATCGTCATGCTCCCGCTGAACGACGGGACGGAATATCCGCTGACCGAGAATCTGGCCGCGGAGTACGCAGAGCTTTACCCGGCCGTGGATGTTCCCCAGCAGTTCAGGGGAATGCGGGCATGGTCTCTCGGGCATCCGAACAAGCGCAAAACCAAACGCGGGGTGCGGGCGTTCATCAACAGCTGGCTGAACCGGGAGCAGAACAGGCCCCACCCGACGCCCCGCGTGAACGCTCCGCCGGGCATGGAAGACCGCGACCCGTTCATCGCCTTCATGGACGCGGCGTCACGGGGAGAGGAGTGGACGGGATGACACGGGAAGAAACCTCAGCCTGTCTAAAAATCCTCCGGCTGGCTTATCCGACGTTCTACGCCAAGATGCGTGTCGCCGACATGAAGGACACCCTGAACCTCTGGGCTACGATTTTCGCTGAAGATGATCCCCGAATCGTGACCGCAGCCGTCCGCGACCTGATCCAGACGCACAACGGATTCCCGCCCGAGATCGCAGACGTGAAAAACCGGATGCGGGACATCATCGCCTCCGTCACGGGTGCGGCGACCGACGAGGACCTCTGGATCGTCCTCATGAACGCCGTGAAGAACGGGTACTACGGGGCGCAGGAGGAATTTCAAAAACTCCCCCCGGTACTCAAACGCTGGTGCGCCTCCCCCTCCCGTCTGCGGGATCTGAGCCACACGGACACCGAGGTCCTGAACACGGTCGTTCACGGTCAGTTCCTCCGCCAGATCGTGGCGATGCGGGAGCAGGAGGAGCATCGGAACAGAATCGCCCCAGAGCTGAGGGAGTACATCGCTCAGACCTTCGGAACCCTGCCGGACGCGGGAGAACAGGACCCGGACGCGCTGAACACGGCGAGAAACCGGGTGCTGGACGCCCTTGAATCCGGCGAATGACACAGACAGAGATCACCACATGAAAAGCAAGGAGTACGCCATGAAGAACAATTTCCATAACCCGGCACAGCCCCGGGTCTACACCCTCAGAGAGTGGCGAGTGAGACAGATCACCCGCGCCGCGCTGGCCGTAATCGGCGTCGCCGCTCTGATCGCCGCGGTCGTCACCGTGGCCCGGAACATCCGGCTCCGTCCGGCCGAATCGCCGGAGCTGCCAGAGGATGTGCCGACTGTCGGCATCGGCCGCGAAGCTGACGGAACGGAGATCGGCTTGTTCCTCTCCCCGGCCTGCCGTGCGGAGAAAATCGAAACCGCACTTCGGATCAGCACCTACGCCGAGGGGGACAACCCGGTGCCGGAATGGTATCGCCCGGAAGAGCCGATGGCGGTGGAGTGGCGAGCTGTTGACAACTCAGTTGACGGTTTTGACAACTCAGTTGGCAAAACAGTTGACGATTCGGTTAACGGTGCGGCCGACAAATTTGTCGGGGACACGGATGTCCTTTGCAACGCAGAGCCGCATCCCCCGGTCGGGATTGATCCGGGCGGGATCGATTACAACATCGAACCGGAAGTAATACCGGATTACCTCCTGGACGTGCCTCTCGACAGATACCTGCAGGAGTACATCCACCGGCTGTGCGAAGAAAGCGGCCTCCCCTATACGCTGGCAATCGCCGTGATCGAGCAGGAATCCCACTACACCCCGTGGATAATCAGCGACAGCGACGACTGGGGCCTGATGCAGATTAACAGCGTCTGCCATGAATGGCTGTCCCGCGAGCTGGGCATCACCGACTTCCTTGACGCCTGGCAGAACGTGCGGGCGGGGATCTGGCTCCTTGCGGATTATTACGCCCGGTACGGGTACGCTTCGGGAGCGCTCATGTGCTACAACATGGGCGAACCGAGGGCGCAGGCTCTCTTCGATCAGGGGATCTACGCGACGGACTATTCCGAACGGGTAATCGGGATCCAGTACAGACTTGAAACGGAGGGGCGCTGACATGAAGAAACGCGAAGAACCGGCCTTCAAAGCGGGCGACCTGATCATCTACCGGAACGGCGACAGATACGAGATCGGCAAGATCAAACGAATCGTCCCGGGCGGAGCCTTCGTCTGGTACAGCGAGGGAGACACGGCAGCGAACACGCCGTTCGACTGTATGCACCCCCTCACCAATGCCTACACGGTGAAGAAAACGACGCTGGGAGGTGAAGACGGTGAAGTCTGAGAATATCAGGGTGCTGTACAAGCAGGCCGGAAAGACCATGCGGGAGAAGACGATCCCGAACACACTGGAGGAGTGCCAGAAGCTCGTCGGCGGTCCGATTGAGGTTGTCGCCCTGATGCCGGATGTGTTCCTGATCTGCAACGAGGAGGGCAGGATCCGCGGGCTTGAACCAAACCCGTTCGCCGGCAGAATGTTTGTGGGCGACTGGTTCATCTGCGGCTCGCAGGGCACCAACTTCTCCAGCGTTCCCCGTGCGTATGTGAAGATCGTGAAGCAGTTCATGACGATCCGGAAGGAGGGCTAGGATGCGTAACCGCCAGAAGCAGCGGGCGCTTCGGAAAGCCGGCGTCCGGAAGGAACAGGAGATCGGCTTCCGCAACGGCGAGCAGTACGCGGATCCCACCCCGCACGAGGCTGTCCGGAGAATCGTCCGGGAGAAAAAAGGGGGGCAGGCATGAAAGAGATCCGCTTCATCGTGGAGGGAGAACCGTTCGGCAAGCAGCGGCCCCGCCACAACGGGAAAGTCACCTACACGCCGAAGGAAACCCACGACCGCGAAGAGCTTGTCCGCTGGGCATACCGAAGGGCCTGCCGGAACTTCCGGTTCCCGGACGGGTATTACATCGACCTCCGCGTCATCGCTTACATGGGCATACCGAAGTCCGTGAAGAAAGAGGTCCGGGCAAAGATGCTCTCCGGAAAGCTCCGCCCGGCCAAAACCCCGGACTGGGACAACATCGGGAAGCTCGTCGCCGACGCGCTGAACCGGATCGCCTACGGCGACGACCGCTATATCGTGGATGCGGTGGTTCGGAAATTCTGGTCCGACCACCCGCGCACCGAAGTCATTCTCCGGGGGTACGACCCCGAGGAAAATACATGAAAAGGAGATCACCATGAGCATCATTCTCAGCCTGAGTTCCGACGCCCTGTCGGAGTTCAAGAACCAGTTCAACCAGAAGCTGACCGAGACGCTGGCTATCATGGAGCAGAAGGAGACGGACGGCGCGGAGATCACCGTGAAGTTCACGATCAGCACCGACGAGCGCGAGGTTGACGACAAAAACGCCCGGTATGTCGGGGCGACGCGCCATGCGACGATGATCCACATCCTGCACAAGATCACGTCCACGCTCAAGATCAAAAACGAGGAATCGGGGGGGCTGGTCGGCGAAAACGAGCTGTTCTGGGACCGCAGAGCCGGAGCCTACGCCATCCGCCAGAACGATCAGCAGGTCGGCCTGTTCGACAGGACCGACGAGGAAGAGAGCTACGACGATTATTACGGCGACGGGGACATGGCTCCCGCGTGCGAAGTAATCGGCGCGGACGATATGGACGAATAAGCGAAAGGAGATCACCACAATGGGACAGACCCAAATCACCTACATTTCCGTCGAAAAACTGATTCCGCATCCCGAGAACCCGCGCAAGGACATCGGCGACGTTTCCGAGCTGGCCGACAGCATCCGGGCGAAGGGCGTCCTCCAGAATCTCACCGTCGTGCCGGTCGATCCGGCCGATCCGGACACCAGCTACACGGTCGTCATCGGGCACCGGAGACTGACCGCGGCAAAACAGGCAGGGCTTTCCTCCCTGCCCTGTGTCATTTCCGACATGAGCTATCAGGAGCAGATCGAGACAATGCTCCTTGAGAACATGCAGCGGAACGACCTGACCGTCTATGAACAGGCTCTCGGCTTCCAGCAGCTCTCCCTGCTCGGCGCGGACGTGGCCGAAATCGCCGACAAGACCGGATTCTCCCAGACGACAGTCCGGCGCCGGCTGAAAATCGCGGAGCTGGATCACGACACCCTGAAAGAGGTTTCCGCCCGTCAGGTCAGCATCGGTGACTTCGACCGGCTGAACGAAATCGACGATCCCGCCAAGCGGAACGAAGTCCTGAAGAAGATCGGCACAAACGATTTCAACTTCGCCGTGAACGCAGCCGTCCGGGAACAGGCAGAGGAGCGGTGCAAAAAAGAGGCCGCTCCGATCCTTCGCAGGTACCACATCCACAAGATGGAGGGCGGCGAGCAGTACTCCCAGAAATGGAAACAGATCAAGCAGATCGAGTACACCGACTGGAAGCCGGAACTTCTGGATAAGTACGCGAAGGGCGATTACGGCTACGCGTTCAGCTACGCTCACCTCGACATCTACGAGAAGCAGAAGACCGTGAAAGCTCCGCCCAGACCGCAGGCTGAAATCGACCGGGAGAAGTACATCGCGGAGACGCGGGAAAAGCTTGAAGCCATTGCCGCGAACGCCTACGCCCTGCGGAAGGATTTCGTGGACGGTCTGCGCATGACCGAGAAGAACATGGGCGGGATGATCCGCGGCGCGTACTTTGCGATTCTCTACGCCTCCATCAGATATTCTGCAGATACTGTCAGAACGCTGCTGGTCCCAGGAAACGAACCAATCAGGTCTTACGATCAACTTTTAGAGGAAGCGGAGAAGAAATTTGCCGACCGGAGCACCGCCGTTCCCGCCATGATCTACGCGGGATGGCACGATTCGAAAGAGAATATCTGCTGGAGCACATATCGGAGAGAGTTCCCGAAGTTCCAGCGGAACAAGGCCCTTGACAAGCTGTACGAATGGCTTGTCATGGAGTTCAACTACGAGCTGAGCGACGAGGAGCTGCAGATGATCAGCGGGACGCATCCGCTCTACGTGGACAAGGACAAGCCCGCGGACGCACCGGCAGAGGAAGAGTGGGCCGATGGCGCGGGACAGGCGTTTTCTCCGGACGCGGACGACGACCTCGACCGCCTGAAGGAGATGTACGGGGAGGCCGACGATGGCGAAGTTTCTGACGAAGAATGAGATCGAGAAGGATTTCACCGACACGTTCCGCTCGCTCGCCTACGTCCACAGCGGATGGAAAGTCTGGTCGGATTTCGTCCACTGTGCCGGCTACGCCATTTCAAACGCCGTCGATCACGTTCACCGCGAACAGCGCGAACAGGACTACATGCGGATCATGAAGCAGTACAAGGAAGCGGAGGGGCAGGCCATCGCCCGCCTTTTCGCCCTCACCGCCCAGGCGCTTGAACAGAATCCCGATCAGGATTTCCTCGGGCATCTTTACATGAATCTCGACATGGGCAACAAGGGTCTCGGTCAGTGCTTCACGCCCTACGACGTGTGCCGGATGATGTCGACGATCAACTGTATGAATCTCACGGAGGAAGTTCAGAAAAAGGGATGGGTGTCCGTCATGGACTGCTGCATCGGCGGCGGGGCGATGCTGATAGCGTTTGCGTCGGAATGCGTCTCCCAGAAGGTGAACTTTCAGGATCACTGCCTGTTCGTCGGTCAGGACATCGATCACACCGTGGCGATGATGGCGTATATCCAGCTCTCCCTTCTCGGCTGCCCCGGCTACATTGTCGTGGACGACGCGCTGACGCATCCGCTTGTCGGCGACGTGCTCTTTGCGCCGATGGAGCGGGAGACCTTCGTCACCCCGATGTACTGCTCTCAGGTGTGGAATATGCGACGTCAATGGAGACTCGTGGACAGGCTTTTCCAGCCCCGGAAGGGTGAAGACGTTGGAGACCCCGCCCCGGAGGAATCTTCGCCCTCTGCGCCCGTGATCGAGGTCAAGAGACGCACCCGGAAGGAAATCCGGGAAGCGCAGGTCTCCATGTTCGAGGAGGTTGGCGCATGAAGTGTCAGGCGAAAACAATCAAGCAGGATATGGGCATCGCGAAGGTCATGCGGGTGTACGGCGTTCAATCGCTGGAGGCCATCGAAGCCGAGGCCGCGGAGCTTCTGCTCGGGGCCTACCCGTGGTTCCGGCGCGAGGACCGTCTTTCGGCCTTCTACGACGCGCAGGCGGAAACGCTGGAGTACTACCTCAACCGGAACGTGGCCGACCACGTTTACGTCAACAGCCGCAGGGGGCGCCGGGAAGCTACGCCAGCGGAGGCGTTTGAGGACACCATCAACGGAACGATCTGGGAGCTGACGCGGAGGCTGAAGGATGCGGGATTCGACGCTGACGGGTTCTTCGACCGGGCTGTCGGGTACGCCCCGCAGAGTCCTCCCCTCGGTGAAACGGCCCGGATCCAGAGGGAGGCGCGGATCGCGTGGTACGCCTACAACGGGCGGGACGCGGTGAGGACGTGGATCGGTTCGTCGGCCCTCGCCCTCCGCGACATGACCTATCCCGGAGGGAAACCGCGCTTCTCCGTTCCGTCCCTGCAGGAGAAGCTTCTCTATCCTCTGGCCGATTTCATAGCGAAATGGCTCACGGAGTGGTTCAACGGTTCCGACGCGGTTGACCGGAGGCTGGCGGCGGAACACAGGACGCAGCTGCTCCGGATCGAGAGGATCTACGGATTTCAGGTCATGGCTCTGGAAGAACGGGATCAGCGCGGCAGGGGGACCATCGTCACGCTGGACGGCGCGGGGGAGGCTCCGAAAAAAAGCCCCCCGCCCCCTTCCGGGGAACTGAGCCGATACGAAGCCGTGCTTCGGGAAGTCATGAAAAGCAGAATATGAGAAGGAGATCACCATGAACAGCAAAGAAATGAGACAGGCCTTCATCGGATCCCTCGCGGAGAGGCTGAACGGCCTGATGGACGCGGCGGGGATCACGATCGGCGAACTGGCGCGGGCTTCCGGCCTGAGCTACTCCACCATCGAAAATCTCCGCACCGGGAAGGCTGAACCCGGAGCGACGGTGCCGATCATCCTGGCGGATTACTTCGCCGTCCCGCTGGATTACCTCTGCGGGAGGATGGACGAGGAAACCTCACGGGCCGTTCTTGAGGACTACCCCCGGCGCTTCATGGAGGTGCGGAGGATGGAATACGAGGCGTATATGCTGACCCGTAAAAAGGTCGCCCTGTCGTCTGGCTTTGAGTCTCCCTGGCCGTACAACCTGTATGAGGATGTGGTCGGCGAAACGGCGCAGAGCATTTTGCGGGAGGATCAGACCGCGGGCATGGAACGCGCCGTTTCCTCCCTGACGGATCGGGAACGGGAAAGCATCTATGCATATTTCCGGGACGGTATGAGCTACGAGAAGATCGCAAAGCGCTGGGATGTTACAACGGAACGGGCGCGGCAGATCTGCGCGAAGGCAGAGCGAAAGCTCCGGCACCCCGCCCGTAAGAATCTGTTCGTGAACGGCTATCATCCCGAACTGGATGAAGCCGAGCGTGAGCTTGCCGCCAGAAGGTGCGAAATCGAGCTGACTCGCGCCGGGCTGAACGCGGAAATGGCGGGCCTCGACGAATACAGGGCGCAGATCGGGCTTCTCCGCGGAAAGCTGGAAGGCCTTGCGGCGTGGGACGAGGAACGCCGGAAGCTCCCCGACGCCGAAGCCCCTTCGCTGAATTTCCCGGTTGAGGAAATGGAGCTCTCCGTCCGTGCGTACAACGTACTCAGCCGGGCGGGAATCAAAACGCTGGGGCAGATCATCGAAGCCGACAGCGAAGGTCGGCTCTGGTGCATCCGGAATATGGGCCGGAAAAGCTATGCGGAGGTGCTCGGCAAGGTGCGCGAGCTTCTCCACCTCGGCGAAACGGATCCGATCACGGTGAAGGGAGACAGGGCATGAACAAGACGAAGATCGACTGGTGCGACTACACATGGAACCCCGTCACGGGGTGCCTCCACGGATGCGAATACTGCTACGCGCGGACGGTCACGCAGCGGTTCGGGAAGCCCGTGAAAAACCGCCTCACCGTTCACTTCCCGGAGGGGCAGTACATCAACTGCGTCGGTGCGAAGATCCACGGCAATCCCTATCCATACGGCTTTGACCCGACGTTTCTCCCGTTCCGGCTGGACGAGCCGGCGCAGAAAAAGAAGCCCGGCACCATATTCGTCTGCTCCATGGCCGATCTGTTCGGCGACTGGGTGCCGGACGAAATCATCCGTCAGGTTCTTCAGGCGGCGCGGAAAGCCCCCTGGCACCGGTATCTGTTCCTGACGAAAAATCCGGCCCGGTACGAAAAAATCCCCGGGGGGTGGTTCGACGGCATAGACGCATGGCTCGGCACCACCGTCACGTCAAACGCGGATCTCCGCCGCGGATCCAGCCGGATCGAAGCCCTCTCCGGTTCATGGAAAAAGGGCCTCAACTGGTTCGTGTCCGTGGAGCCTCTGCTTGAAGAGATGGACGAAACCTCCCTGGAGCAGATCGGCTGCATGGACTGGGTAATCATCGGCGCGGAATCGGGTACCCGGCCGGAGAAGGTCGTGCCGGAAAAGGGCTGGATCGACGCCATCGCCGCGAAGTGCGCCCATTACGACGTTCCCGTTTTCATGAAGCAGTCCGTGACGGAGATCATGGGCGAGGACTTCCGGCAGGAGTGGCCGTGGGAGGTGGATGCACAGTGAAGCAGAGCAAAACGCCCCTCTGGAAAAAGAGCTGTCTGAAAGGTCTCCGCTTCTCCGACATTCGGGAATACCTGGAGGAGATCAGCGAGAACGGCGATCCCTACGGCTACGATTACGGCGAGGAGGGGTACTACAACGAGTACAAAGACCAGTTCGACGAGCTGTCGGCCGGCGCGTGGGATCTGCTGGAGGCAATCAGCGAAGCGAACGACGTCATGGGCTACGACGAGGACAACTCCATCTGGGACGACATCACCGTGTCCGTACTCGGCCCGATCTATCAGGTGCTGGGCTACGACGGCGGGGAGTATGACTACTACGCCATGGTGAACGGGTACGAAGAAGATCTTGCGGTGGAAGAGGCGCGGAAGCGTCTCTCCCGCCTCACCAAGGCCAACCTGATCCGGCACACATCGAAGGTGATGCAGTGCATCGCCCTGTTCTGGGACATCAAAGCGGCGCACGACTGCCTCGTCTCCATCGTGGAAGAGTTGGACGACCGCGCGGCGATCATTAAGAGCGGCCAGACCGCGGAAAGGATGTGGGTGGAATGATTGACGAGAAAGAGGTGCTGAAAGCGCTGGTTTGCCGGTCGAACGATCTTGTTGTGGATTGTGCGGGGTGTCCGTATTATATTGCAGACTGGGACTCCTGCGATTATCAGCGGATATGTCGTAACGCTATCGACCTGTTGAGGGAAAAAGAGAATGAGATCACTGCCCTGCGTGACACTCCGAGAAATGTAAGCCCTCACCCGCGCCGGGATATCAACCTTGAACGGGGGATAATGGAGGATATACGAAATGGATGACAGGGAAAAAGTGATCTCCATGCTGAAATGCGTGGTGAATCTGGAAACGGTGTATGCAAAGGATTGCAAGCGGCGTGGATGCCCATATGCCGGGACCGATTGTATGATGGCGGTTGCGGCGGATGCCCTTGCCCTTCTCCGGGAGCAGGAGCCGGTGAAAGCCAAAATCCTGAAAAACGCCCTTACGATAAACTATAAAAAATATGCATTTGCTGGCATGTGCCCTGTTTGCAATAGCTTGCTCTTGCGGCATTGGGTCGCGTGTCCAATCTGCGGAAAGGCGGTGAAATGGAATGTCTGACAGGGAAAGAGTGATGAAGGAGCTGTCATGGCTTATCAATAATTTTCCTAAACAGAAAGATCCAAAAGATGCAGCAGACAAAATGTGCAATGCAATAAACACGTATTGCAGTGACGCTCTCGCCCTGCTGAAGGAACAGGAGCCGCGGGTGATGACGTTCGAAGAGGTGTGTAATCTGAAATATGACGATGTTGTCTACTATCAAGGGATCAATACGAATTCCGTGGAGAGCGCTATTATTCTTCACGGGAAAAAAATGGTTCCAGAGGTAAACACAAGAGTTATCCAGTTTAGACACGCTGGCGGAACTGGTGGATGGAACGGTATCAATAATGCCGATCTGAATGGGTACGGTAAAAAATGGCGGTGCTGGACTTCCCGACCGACCGATGAACAGAGAAAGGCGGTGCCGTGGAATGAGTAAATTCGACTTCGGGACCTTTATAGGCGAACAGGATGTATTGTTTGCAGTTTCAAGAAAGTATTCCCTTGAAGATGCGGATCGGATATACGAAGAAGAAACAGGCGAACTCTCAATGGATTGTCGTGTGGTAAACGGATATGTGTACTTTGGCTTCGGCGTTGATGATCTCGGGGAGAAACAGCACGGCTGGTTTCTGTCATACGGCGAGCCAAAAAAGCGCACTCATGTACCGGTGTATGTTTACAAGAGAAAGGAGCCGCAAGACGATGCCTGATAGAACAAACTGCCCAAAGCGGCATGAGAATGGGAACTGCCTTGCAATCGGCGGATTCTGCACCGCCGTACCTGATGAGATCTGCGAGATTATCGATAAAGAGCAGAAGAAATACACTGCCATCTTCAAGCTGAAAGATATGCTGACAGAGGCGGGGATCCCGTTTGAGTTTTTCGATAACACGAATACCTTCCACGAGAACTATCAAATCATTTTTCCGAACCGCGGTATGTGGCGCGGAGAATGGGACGAAAAGGCGATGGATTCATCTGGGAATTACTTCTTATGCTCGGTCGTGGAAGGCTTCGGAACCTATGGAGCCGAGGAAGATCTTCTTGAAATCATGGGTTTATTGACACCTGAAGAAGCTTCCCGCGATTCTGTCACCGGATTCCTCACCCCAGAAAATGTCTTCCAGCGGATTTCAGAAGCAGACAAGAGGAGGAAGGAAAGGTGGGGAGACAATGCCTGAACATAAAACCGGTACATGGATCGGCCGTCATGGATGGGCGCAATGCTCCGAGTGCGGGATGTGGCAGTCGAACATCTACGACTTTGAAAACTGGCAAAGATACTGCGGACACTGCGGAGCCGAGATGCTCAACCTCAGATTGGCGTCTCCAAAGAATGATCCGATCAGCGACCGCATCCTGTGGTTCTTGCTGAACGCAGTCGTCCGGAGGATCGCCCGCAGGTACAGAGGGGCTGACCTGCAATCGCACGTTTACGTCGGAGGGACCCGGTACATCTACGAAATCAGAGTACAGAAAGGTGGTGAGTATGGTGGAGAAGAGAGCTGAAATTCTGCACGAGGCGGAAAAGAACGTCTGCGGTCAGAGGGAGCATGACTACGGGAAGCCGGAGGACAATTTTGCTCTGATCGCGGAATTCTGGAAACTGTACCTGTCTGCTGTCGGAATTGAAAACCTGGCCGCCCGGGACGTGGCCCACATGATGGGCTTGCTGAAGATCGCCAGGAACACGACCGGAAAAGGCACTACGGACTGCTGGATCGACCTCGCGGGCTATGCGGCCTGCGGCGGTGAAATCGACGCGAGAGACAACGGCTGAAAAAAGGAGGGGGCCATGTATATTCACGATATGGAAGAGCTTGCCGCGAAGCGCGGCATCGAAAGAGGCAAGGCGGAGATGGCAAGATCCCTGCTTGCCCGGAGCGAAAGGAGTGACAACGTGTACGACTACGAAAAGGTGATCGCCGATTTGAACACCATGATCCCCGCCATCCATCAGAACGCCGTGGACCACGGATGGTGGGAGGGAGACCGGAGCTTCTGGGAGATCTACTCCCTGTTCCACTCCGAGCTTTCCGAGGCGCTGGAGGAATACCGGAACGGCGAGCCGGTGATCTACTGCAATCAGCGCGGGGGCGACTGGTGCCCGAACTGCTGCGGCGATACCTGCGCCGTGATCCCGGACGTGACCTGCCCCGAATGCTTCGCTCAGCGGGAGGAATCCGGCAAGGTCCCGAACAAGCCGGAGGGGGTCCTTGTGGAGCTGGCCGACGTGGTGATCCGGATTCTGGACTACCTCGGGAAAGAGGGAATGCAGCTGAAGGTCATCGAAGAAGAGCTCGCAGAAGCAGATGGGGAGGGCCTCGGAGACCGGATCGCCGTCCTCCACTGCGCCCTCTCCGTCGCATGGCTTCAGAAAAAGACGCATGGGGACGCCGCCGCAGACTACGACGAGCTGACGCTTCTGTCCGCCGTGGTCAAGGAAATCGCCGCGTACACAGCAGAGCTGAAATGCGACCTCCCTGAGATTGTCGCCCTCAAGCACGCATACAACGTCACCCGCCCCTATAAGCACGGCGGGAAGGTCATCTGAGGGAGGACGTCATGAAAAAACTGATACCCCTGCTTATAATTCTGGTCATCCTGTTCTTCTGCGGATGCGACCGGGAGGTTTACCGCGTAGACCACAACCTCGGCCAGCAGGCGGACAATTTCAACATCGAGCGGCAGATCACCGTCTTCAACACCCGCACCGATACCGTGCTGTTCCAGATGACCGGCGTTTTCTCCCTGCAGAACTCTGGCGCGAACGAGCTGGAGGTCATCTGTGAGGTCGGCAAAGGCGAGTACCGAAAGCATTTCATCTATCTCTCCCAGGACACAACCTATGTGGTGGAGGATCTCGGCGGCGCGAACGTGAGCCAGTATCATTACGAGCTGAATTTCCTGCCTCAGATGATCGGGACCTTCACCATCATTTCAGACGATTAAGAGGGAGCCTATGAAGAGTTACAACCGAAGCCGCGCGCTGGAAGATCTTCGGAACTACCGCATCATGCTCCGTTCAGTGGAGAATCTCGCCGAGAAAATCGCTCTGCTGGACGAGCGGATGAAGCAGACCCGGACGGTGCGTATCACGGATATGCCGCCGAACCACGGAACCGGAGAGCGTACCGTGGATGACACGTGGATCGACTGCATCGTGGAGAAGGAGAACATCGCCCTGTCCCTCTCCCTGGAGCGGAAGCGCATCGCTCTGATCGACCGGGGCCTCGAAGCCCTGACCGACGACGAGCGGCTTGTCCTGACAAAGTTTTACATCGACCGGACGCCCCGGTACATGGACGAGCTGTGCGACGCCCTCCACGTTGAGCGCACGAAGATCTACAACATCCGGGAAGACGCTCTCCGGAAGTTCACGCTGATGGAATACGGGATCGACGTATGAACCGCGGACAAAATGCGGACGAAATGCGGAAAATTCTGTGCTATACTGTTATCGTGATCCTGACATAACCGACTGCCCGGGGGCTTCAAACCTCCGGGCGGTACTTTTTCGGGAAGGAGGTTTTCGCGCCGGACGCTTTTACTCCTTTGGCGGCGGCGTATCTGCTCCCGCGCATGACGCGGAGAGACACCACACAAGGAGGATGAACCTATGTACGGTTTCATCGTAATCGCCGTTTACACGGCCCTCATGCTCGGCTGCACCGTCGTCTTTTCGAAGAGGGCCGTCACAGCCGGGGACTTCCACACGGCCGACCGACAGCTCGGGCTGTGGCAGTCCGCTATGAGCATCGCCGCCACATGGATTTGGGCGCCGGCGCTCTTTACCTCAGCGGAGAAAGCATATTCAAGCGGCATTCCGGGCCTGTTCTGGTTTCTCGTGCCGAACGTGCTTTGTCTGCTTTTCTTTATCCCATTCGCAAAGAGGATCCGGGAGCGAATGCCCGAGGGCGTCACTCTTTCGGATTTCATGGCAAAGACATACCGCTCCGAAAAGGTGCGGAAGATCTATCTCGGACAGCTTTCCCTTCTCTCCGTCCTCTCGACCGGCGTTCAGCTGCTCGCGGGCGGGAAGATCCTCTCATCAATCACAGGCATCCCCTTCTTCTGGATGACGGTGATCCTCGCGGTCATCGCTTTTTCGTATTCGCAGTTCTCCGGGATCAAGGCCTCGGTCCTCACAGACGCGGTGCAGATGATCCTGATGCTTGGAGCCTGTCTCCTGTTCGTTCCGTGGGCCTTGTCCATGGAGGGCGGGGTGTCGAACCTCCTCTCCGGTTTGGGCGGCTCTGGCGGAGCGTACACGTCTCTCTTTGACGCGAACGGACGGGCGGTGCTCCTCTCGTTCGGGATCCCGACCGCAATCGGTCTGATCGCCGGTCCCTTCGGCGACCAGTGCTTCTGGCAGCGGGCCTTCTCCATCCGGAAGGACAAGATCGGGAAAGCCTTCGCCCTCGGCGCTCTCATGTTTGCCGTCGTTCCCCTCTCCATGGGCATCCTCGGCTACATCGCCGCTGGATCGGGCGCGGTCATCACCGACGCCGGGCTTGTGAACTTCCAGCTGATCGACGCCATCTTCCCGAAATGGGTCATGGTGCCGTTCCTGTTCATGGTGGTGTCCGGCCTGCTGTCCACCGTTGACAGCAACCTGTGCGCCGCGGCTTCCCTGACCTCCGATTTCGGCGCGGATCTGAAAACCTCGAAGATCTCCATGATCGTCCTGCTCGCCCTCGGGATCGGTATTGCGAACATCCCCGGTCTGACGGTGACGCACCTGTTCCTGTTCTACTGCACGCTCCGGGCGACAACGCTCCTTCCCACGGCTATGACGCTTATGGGGAAGAAGCTCTCGGCGAACGGAGTATTCTTCGGCGTTCTGGCCTCCTTCGTGATCGGGCTTCCGATCTTCGCATACGGCAACCTCGCCGGGCTGGCTGTCTGGAAGACGGTCGGCTCCCTCGTGACGGTTCTGCTCTCCGGCATCGTGGCTTACATCCTCTCCCGAAAGGAGGTGTCCGCAGATGCTCGGTCGTAAACAGAACATCAGGAACGAGGACTGGATCGAGGCGATGGCGCACATCGAGGAAACGGTCAGCCGGGACGAGATCGACAGTCTTGCCGACACAACTGTCGGGAACATCCGCGAGACCGTAGACGGCAAAAACGCCGCTTACGCCTGGAGCGGGGGCAAAGACAGCATCGTCCTCGGAGACCTCGCAGAGCGGGCCGGAATTGCGAAGAGCATGATCGGCGTGTGCGAACTTGAGTACCCCGCTTTCCGCGCCTGGATTGAGGCGCACAGGCCCGCAGAGTGCGAAATCGTCAACGTGGGCCTCGGGCTGGACTGGCTGGCCTCCCACGAGGAGCTTCTTTTCCCCGACACGGCGGCAAAAGCGGCCCGGTGGTTCTCCATCGTTCAGCACAAGGCCCAGCGGGAATACTTCCGGCATCAGAGCCTCGACGTGATCCTGCTCGGGCGCAGACGCGCGGACGGGAATTACACCGGGGGCGGCATCTATACGGACGGCAAGGGCGTCACCCGGTACAGTCCCCTCGCCGACTGGAAGCACGAACACGTCCTGGCCTACATCCACTACCACGATCTTCCCCTCCCGCCCATCTACGGATGGAAGAACGGATTCCTGTGCGGGACGCACCCGTGGCCGGCCCGACAGTACACGAACGGGAACGGCTGGCAGGAGATCTACGAGATCGATCCCGGCATCGTGACCGCGGCCGCGGAGAAGATCGAAAGCGCCCGCCTCTTTCTGGAAGGGGGTGAGCGGTAATGGAGATCGTCATCCGCAATCTCTCCGAGCTGAGGACGCCTGAGTACAACGTGCGCCGCCACACGGACAAGCAGCTGAAAGAGTTTGTCCGCTCCATTGAGAAGTTCGGCCAGATCCGTCCCATCGTCATCGACGAGGACGGCATGATCCTCTGCGGCAACGGCCTCCGGGACGCCCTCGTCTCCATGGGCCGCGAGACCGGGGAATGCCTGCTCAAAAGCGGACTGTCCGAAGCCGAGAAGAAAAAGCTGATGCTGGCCGACAACCGGATCTTTGATCTGGGCGTGGACGACATCGCCGCCTTTGACGCCATCATTGCCGAACTGGACGGAGATTTTGACATCCCCGGATATGACGACAGCTTCCTCGAATCCCTGATCGCCGACGCGGAAGAGACCACCGCCGTGCTTTCCGAATACGGCACGGTGGACGGCGACGAGGCCGAATCCATCCGGCAGGCGGCGGAAGAACCCGTCCGCCCGGTCCGCCAGACGCCTCAGAACGCGGAACCGACCGTCGAACCCTCTCAGAATCCTGTTGCAACAGCCGAGGAAGCCCCTCAGAGCGCAGGAACGGAGGGGGGACGGTTTGTCGTGTGTCCGCGGTGCGGTGAGAAAATATGGCTGTGAAGCGCGTTCAGAGTGACATCACCGTCGTGGAGGCGGCGAAGCGCCGGATCAGGAACGTATTCGGAAACGGTCTGAAGGTGTATATGTCCTTCTCTGGCGGGAAGGACAGTCTGTGCGTCGCCCAGATCGTTTATTCCCTGATCCAGGCCGGGGAGATCGACCCGAGCCTGCTCACCGTCATCTTCATTGACGAAGAGGCAATTTTCCCCTGCATCGAGGAAACCGTCAAAGCCTGGCGCCGGAAGTTCATGCTCGCCGGCGCGGATTTCAGCTGGTACTGCCTGGAAGTGCGGCACTTCTCCTGCTTCAATCAGCTCGAGGCGGACGAAAGCTTCATCTGCTGGGATCATACCAAAGCCGACGTCTGGGTCAGACAGCCTCCGCCCTTTGCCATCCGCACGGATCCCCGCCTGAGGCCCCGTGTGGACAACTACCAGGCGTTCCTTCCCCGCGTCACGCGGGACGGGATCATGCTCTCGGGCGTCCGGGCCTCCGAATCCGTCCAGCGGCTTCAGTACATGGCGGCACTGGGTCTCGGCGGCAAGGGCATGACGGAAGCGCACCAGATCTACCCGATCTACGACTGGAAGACGGCGGACGTCTGGAAGTTCCTGTGCGACGAGCATGTGGAGATTCCGGACATCTACCTCTTCATGTGGCAGGCGGGAATCAGCAAGGGACAGCTCCGGGTCAGCCAGTTCTTCTCCAGCGACACGGCCGGCTGCCTCGTCCGCATGAACGAATACTACCCCGAACTCATGGAACGGGTGATCCGGCGCGAACCGAATGCCTACCTCGCGGCCCTGTACTGGGATTCGGAAATGTTCGGCAGATCGAGCCGGAACCGCAAAACGCTGGAAGGCAAGACCGACCGGGATTATAAAGCGGATCTGACCGATATGCTGATCCGGCATCCCGACCGGCATTTCCACACCGACCATCAGAAGCACGTCGCCGAGCAGTACCGCCGCTGCCTGATCAAGATAGAAGGCATGGCACGCCCGCGGGACTACCGCAAGCTGTTCGACGGCATCACGGCGGGAGATCCGAAGCTGAGGACGCTCCGGGCCGTGTATCAGGACGTATTCACATCTTACGCGGAATACTCAAAGCAGTTCCGAAAGGGGGCGGTCACAAATGGCTGACCTGTTCGCTCCCCTCTCCACCCTGCAATGGGTAGACCGGGACAGGCTGAGGCCGAATGACTACAACCCGAACAAGGTCTCAAAGGAAAACCTGAAGCTCCTTACGCAGTCGATCCTTACGAATGGCTGGACGCTTCCGATCGTCGTCCGGCCGGATTACACGATCATCGACGGATTCCACCGGTGGACGGTGGCGGGAGAAGAACCGCTCCGCTCCATGCTCGGCGGGAAGGTCCCCGTCGTGGTCGTGGATCATCCGGATCATGCGGAGGACATCTACGGCACAGTGACGCACAACCGCGCCAGAGGAACGCACCTGCTGGAGCCGATGAAGGCCATCGTGAAGGAGCTGATCGGCGAGGGCAAATCCGTCCAGGAGATCGGACGCCAGCTCGGCATGAAGCCCGAGGAAGTTTACCGGCTGTCCGATTTCTCCAAAGACGATTTCCTGCGCATGATGGCTCAGAACCAAAAGACCTACAGCAACGCGGAGTTGCTGACGAAACTATGATGACGGGCGCTGCCTTCGGGCGGCGTCCTGTTTCCCGTTAGGAGGGAGGAGATGGCAAAGCGCCAAAATGAGGCGTCGATCTGGGAGCGCAGAAGCGGAGAATCCGCCGAAGCCTATGCCGCTTTCTCCCTCTACCGGGATATGGCGTACCGCACAGAGGACGCCGAAGGAAACTTAAAGATCAGCGACGTGCCCCTTGTGCGAAGGAGCGCCCGGGCCGTCGCAATACAGGTTGGAAAAAACGAAAGTCTGCTGGAAAGATGGTCGGTCACATGGGACTGGGTGAATCGCGCCGAAGCGTACGACCGCTTCATTGACGCCGAAGCCCTCCGCAAAGCCAATGCGAAGCTGGCCGACATGAGAGCGCGGCACATCGCTCTGGCCAAGATCATGCAGGTAAAGGGCGCACAGGCCATGAACAGCGTGAAGCCGGACGACATCCGTATGAAGGACGCCATAAAGCTCATGGTCGCCGGCATGGAGATGGAGGAAGAACGTACGCGGCAGGAGGCCGAAGCTCATACGCCCGCCGAACACGATGTGACCGAACAGGAGACACTGGACAAGCTGGACGACGTGCTCGCTCAGATCATGGACGACGCGACTGCGGAACCGAAGGAGGATTGATATGGGATTCTCCGTCATGCAGAAACAGTTCTTCGCCGCCATGAAAGAGGGGCACCGCTGGAATATCAAAACCGGGGCTACACGAAGCGGAAAAACCTACATGGACTACTTCGTGATCCCCATGCGGATCCGCGCCTGCACCGGCTCCGGGCTGATCGTCCTGATGGGCAACACCACCGGAACGCTGACCCGGAACATCATTGATCCGATGCGCTCCATCTGGGGAGATACGCTTGTCGGGAGGTTCAGCAGCCAGCGCGGGACGATCCGGCTCTTCGGAAGGGACTGCTACCTTCTCGGGGCGGACAATAAAACTGCTGTAAAGCGCGTGCAGGGCTCCGGATGGGAGTACGGCTACGGAGATGAGATGACCACATGGAACGAAGACGTGTTCAACATGGTCAAATCGCGTCTCGACAAGCCGAACAGCAGATTTGACGGGACGTGCAACCCGGACAACCCAAATCACTTTATCAAGAAGTTCATAGATTCGGACGCCGACGTTTTCTGTCAAGCCTACACCATCGACGACAATCCTTTTCTGACGGAGTATTTCAGAACCGAGCTGAAGAAGGAATACGCCGGGACGGTGTACTACGAGCGGTTCATCATGGGAAAATGGGTGGCCGCGCAGGGTGTCATCTATCAGCAGTTCGCCGCGGATCCGCACAGCTTTGACGTGGCGGCGGTCGATCCCGCGTCCCTGGCCCTCGTCAACATCGGTCTGGACTTCGGCGGCACGGAATCGGGGACTTCGCTTGTGGCGACCGGCATCACTCACGGATACGGACAGGTAATCGCGCTGAAATCCCGCCGCTTCACCATCACGCTCGACCCGTTCCATCTGAACACGGTCTTCATCGAGTTCGTGAAGGAGATTCTGGAGACGTACAGGCGGGTGGACACTGCATACTGCGATAGCGCCGAATCCATCCTGATCAAAGGCATCAAGGGAGCCGTGGCAAAGGAGGGTCTGCCCGTGACCGTCCGCAACGCCCTGAAAACGAGCATCAACGGGCGCATCCGTCTGACCTCCCAGCTCATGTCCACCGGACGCCTGAAGCTCCGCGCGGATGGGTGCGAAACACTCAGAACGGCCTTCTGCGAGGCTCTGTGGAACGACAAAAAGCAGGAGGATGAACGCCTGGACGACGGATCGACCGATATTGACACGCTCGACGCGTTTGAATACAGCATCGAGAAGGAGCGCAAGAAGCTGATCGGGGAGGAGTGAACCTTGTTTGAGAGACTGAAAAACTGGATAGGAGGACTGCGGAAGAGAATGGGACTTGGAAACATCGGCGACGCGACGAGTGACCGCGCCAAAATCGGCACCGAAATGGAGACCCGGATCAACGAGTGGATGAGCCTCTACCGCGGAGAGTTCCCCTGGACGGATAAATGTCACCATCATCATCTGGACATTCCTGCGACCATTGCCTCCGAGATGGCCCGCCTTGTGACACTGGAAACGCAGATCAACATCACGGGCGAGAACGAACGGGCAAAGTTCCTTGACGCACAGCTGGATCCGCTCCGCGAGAGGATCCGTCAGTGGGTCGAATACGGATGCGCGGGCGGAGGACTCATGTTCAAGCCTTATATCTCAGGCAAAAAGAGCATCCGCATCGACGTGGCCCAGGCGGATATGTTCTACCCCATCGCGTTCGACAGCGCGGGCAGGATCGAATCCGCTGCCTTCGTGGAGCAGAGAACGGTGGGCGGGAAGATCTACAACCGCGTGGAAAAGCACGTCAGAGACGGCAGCGGATATAAAATCACGAACGAGGCGTTCCGCTCACAGTCTCAGTCGGATCGCGGCGTACCCTGTCCCCTCTCCGAAGTGAAGGACTGGGAGAACATCGAACCGGAGGTCAGGATCGACAAACTGGAAATTCCGCTGTTCGCTTATTTCCGCATCCCGCAGGGGAACACGGCAGACCCGACCTCTCCGCTGGGCGTTTCCGTTTTTGCGCGGGCTGTCCGGCTTGCCGAGGACGCGGATATGCTCTACGACGGGTATTTATGGGAGTATCAGTCCGGCCAGCGGGCCATTGACGCTTCCGAGGACGCTTTCGCCAAGGTGAACGGTCTGCCCGTGATCCCGACCGGCTGGGAGAGATTGTTCCGCATGAACAAATTCTCCGTAGACGACGAGACGACGCAGGACCTTTTCAAGGACTTCTCCCCGGAAATGCGGGACGAGCCCTTCAAGCGCGGCCTGAACACCATCTTTGAGCAGGTCGAAGACAAATCCGGTCTTTCCCGCGGCATCCTCTCCATGCAGGAGAACGAGGCCAAGACCGCGACGGAGATCAAGATGAGCCGCCAACGCAGCTACGCGACGGTCACGGACATCCAGAAGGCCCTTGAAACGGCTCTGGACGGCACGATCGCCGCCATGAACGCCCTGTGTGATCTATATTCGCTCGCCCCTGCCGGGAAATACGAGGTCTCATACGTCTGGGACGACAGCATTGTGGTGGACGCCGAGACCGAGCGGGCCAACGACAGACAGGACGTGGCGTCGGGTCTCATGAACGCCTATGAGTACCGTATGAAGTGGTACGGCGAGGACGAGGAGACCGCCCGTCAGAAGGCGGGAGAGGCCGGGCAGAAGTCTGACGACGACATCATGGGCTTCGGCGGCGGATTCGGAGGAAACGGGGGTACCGGAACATGAGAGCGCCGAAACTGCGCAGTTCCGTTCTCGCTTACATGAACGTGGTCGCCGACCCGAATCTGGTTCCCGACTATCAGCTGATGGGCGAGGGATTCACCAACCTCACCCAGCTCAAGGAACCGTCCGAGTACACGCGGAAGTTCATCAACGAGGAGAACACGACAACGGATGTCATCCGGTACGCCTCGGAGGTACAGTACGAGGTGGACGTGTTCTCGCAGAATCCTGTGATCCGAATGATCCTCGGCATCACGGACGCGGAGCTGCTGTCTGTCCGGACGGACGTCGTGACGGTTTATGCCGACGACATCGTAGCGAAGCCCGCGTACTGCACGGCCTTCCGGCGCCGGTACCTGATCGTCCCGGAACAGCTCGGCGAGGATGTGGAAGTCCTCAGGACGAGCGGACGCATGATCGCTTACGGTGAGAAGGAGGACGGCTTCTTCGACCGGGAGACGGCCCGCTTCATCGCTAAGTCCCTGTACACCGGCTCGTCCGTGATGCTGTACAACCGGAGCCGGTACAACATCGGCACCCACTTCAAGAAGGAGGTATAAAGCCATGGCAAGAGGAAAGCTCGGGAGCTATGTCGAAACCGCTCCCGCGAACGTCGACCTTGTTCCGATCCTGGCGGTTGGACGCAGCTCGTCCCCGAAAGGGACGGACTTCAACATCCGGAAAATCGCCATCGCCGCAAACGAGGGCGTGACCTTCCGGCTGAACGGAGAGACCTTCGTGATGACCGCGAGCGGCATGTTTGAGACAGCCGAAGATCAGATCGAGGTCCGTTCCCTGATCTTTGAGGGGGACGCAGCCGTAAACATCCGCTTCCTGTACTGACGGGAGGTGCCTATGATCATCAAGAGACGCACCGCGAAGCCGAAGGACGAACCCTCGCTGTTCGGCGGCGGGCCTGCGGGCTTCTTCGGACCGGGCGGCGCGAAGGGCGAGGAAAAGCCGAAGAGGAAGGGGCCGTTCCGTTTCAACCTCATGCTTTATAACCGGAGAAAGACCGATGCTGACGCCTGAGTTTCTGGAGGCCATGCCGAAACGCTTTGTGAATCTGTGGTCCGAGGTCGAAGCCGACATCACGGCGCAGATTGCCCGGCGGATGGTGAAAACCGATTTCACGGTCGGCGCGTCCTCGTCGTGGCAAATTCAGAAGCTCCTGGAAATGTCCAAGATGGACGCGGATGTGACAAAGGAGTTGGCCAAAGCCACACGGAAGTCGGAGGCAGAGGTCAGACGGGCGATCACGGAATCGGGATTCACCGGCCTGTCGTACGACGAGCAGATCTACCGGAAGGCGGGCATGGATGTGAAAGGCGTCCAGTATGCCCTTACTCACTCCGTCGCTCTCCGGGACGTTCTGAACGCCGGCGTTGACAAGACCAACGGCCTTGTGAAGAATTTCACGCGAACGACAGCAAACACGGCCCAGCACGCCTACTACAACGCAATGGACAAGGCGTGGATCGAAATGATGTCCGGCGCGTACTCCCCGCAGCAGGTCGTGGCGCAGTCCGTGAAGGAGATCGCGGAGCAGGGCTATGAAAAGATCGCCTACCCTTCCGGCCATCGTGACAGAGTAGATGTCGCCGCCAGACGCGCCATCCTCACCGGAGCGAACCAGACGACCGCACAGCTCCAAATCACCCAGGCTGAGGAAATGGGCTGTGATCTCGTCGAAGTGACAGCTCACGCCGGTGCCCGGCCGACTCATGCCGTGTGGCAGGGGCGCGTCTTCTCCCTCTCCGGAAAGACGAAGGGTTACGGTAATTTCTACGAAGTCACCGGATACGGCACCGGCGAGGGGCTTTGCGGGTGGAACTGCAAACATAATTTCTACCCGTACTTTGAGGGCCTGTCCTCGTCCTCGTTCTCCACCGATCCGGCCAGGGAGTACCTCGGGAAATCCAACGAGGAAATGTACGAGGATTCGCAAAAGCAGAGGGCTTTGGAGCGATCCGTGAGGCAGAGCAAGCGAGCTTGTCAGGCGCTCGACGCATCGCGCCGGGCATCGGAGGATGAAGCCCTGACCCGCGCTCTGACCGACGCTTACAACACCGCATCCGTTCAGCTCCGCAACCGGCGCAAGGCTCTGGAGGATTTCGTCGCCCTGAAGGATCGGACGATGCAGGCCGAGCGGACCGCCGTGAACGGATTCGGGCATTCTGAGGCCTCCAAAGCGAGCTGGGCGGCGAGAAAGACGCTTCAGGCTCAGATCGACAGGAACGCTCCGGCTCATACGGTGGGGCTGGCAGATATCGGAACGGAGACAAAGGAGATTGCCGGAAAAACTGTGTTGACAGGCAAACCGTCCAATGGTATAATGATCACGGATAAGCAATTCGGCAAAAAGACAGGAAAACACGCTGCTGACTACGGGCTTGATCCTAGCAAATCAGAAGACCGAGAAACGCTCCTCGGGATCGTCAAGGACATCATCGACAACGCCGACGAGATCCGTGTCGGATTCTGGCAAGGCCGGGAGGAAGACGAAAAGTCTCCCGCTGTTTTCTATGTCAAAGGTTCCGATGTCGTAATCACGAGAAATAACGAATTCGTCAGCATCATGAAGGGAGGGAAAAACAATGCGAAGGTTCAGAGGGCTCTTGTCCAATGAGGACGGTACCGTCAAAAACGAGAAGTTTGCGAAATACTTTGCCATCGTTGACCAGAAGGCCAAAGAACGGAACTGCATTTTCTTCATCTCCGAAGCGGACGGACGGGAGTTCTACGAGGACGATATGGAAGGCGACGATCTCTGGGGATGGCTGATCCCGGAAGATCGCGCAGACGAGTTTGAAAAGCTCTGGGCAGAGGGTAAGGAGAACGATGACTGGAACGACTTCTTCCTGTGCGCGGAATGGCGAAAGAAAGCTGATGGTTACGATGTGGAGTTTGTGAACTACCCCTCATAACCACAGCCGCATAACTTCAAAACCCATATTCTTCTGACCTGGGCATGTCTGTGAAAACTGCCCTTTTTTCATGCCCATTTTGCCGTGAGGCAATGGAATACACGACCTGAGTATGTCGTTAAACTGCTCTTTTTTCATGCCTATTTCGCCCATCCGGGGGCGTAATCACCGGGACGGCGCGGGAGGCGACCCCGTAAAAAGCGTAGCCGAAGGAGACTACATGGAACGCTCTTTTCTCGAAAAGCTCGGCATCACCGATAAGGCGGTGCTGGATCAGATCATGGCCGAGAACGGCAAGGACATCACCGCGGCCAAAGCAGGCCTTGAGGCCGTGACACAGGAAAGAGACAAGCTCAAGACCGAGAACGAAGGACTGACCGAGCAGATCAAGACCCGTGACAACGACATCAAAGGCCTGAAGGATCAGCTCGGCAAGGACGGCGACCTCTCGGCGAAGCTGGGCGAACTGCAGACCAAGTACGACGCCGACACCAAGGCGCTGCAGGACAAGCTTTCGGCCCAGGCATACGACCATGCCGCGGACAAGTACCTCGGCGGATTCAAATTCAGCTCCACCCTCGCGCGGGAAGCTGTCCTCTCCAAGTTCCGGTCGAAGGCCTTCAAGATGACCGACGACGGGAAGTTTGAGGGCGCGGCCGAATTCATGGAAGAGCTGAAGAAAACGGATCCTTCCGCGTTCGCCAAGGAAGACGGCGAAGGCGGGGACGAAGGGAACGGCACGGGCGGAGGGAACGGCGGCGGTCAGCCCCCGCACTTCTCCAACCCGAACGGAGGCAGCGGGAACGGCGGCGGTCAGACCAACCCGTTCAGCTTTTCCTTCTCCGCGGTCAGAAAGGCAGACACCAAATAATTACAGGAGGTAAGACACCATGCCTATGCAGAACGTGAACTACGCAACCCAGTACGCGCAGGCCCTCAGCCAGGCGTACCCGAACGTCCTTCATTTCGGTGCGATCTTCGCCCGGAATCAGGAGGGCGACTACCGCTGGACTTCCGCGAAGACCGTGGAGGTTCCCAGCCTCAGGACTTCCGGCAGAAAGGACGCCAACCGCGACGAGATCGGCGCAGCCGCCCGCAACTACGAGAACAGCTGGACTCCCCTGACCCTCCGCAACTTCCGCTGCTGGAAGACCCTCGTCCATCCCCGCGACATCGACGAGACCAATCAGGTGGCGTCCATCGCCAACATCACCAAAGTGTTTAACGAAACCCAAAAGTTCCCGGAAATGGACAAGTACCTGATCTCCACCGCTTTCAGCGACTGGCAGGATACCGCCCGCGTTCCCTTCTCCGGCGCCCTGACCGTTGACAACATCCTGGAGGTGTTCGACGCGATGATGGAGGCTATGACCGAGAACAACGTCCCCGCGTTCGGCCGTCATCTGTACATTCCCCCGTACATCAACACGATCCTCATGAACGCGAAGGACATCGCCCGCAACCGCGACGTCCAGAACCGCTCCACCGCTGTCACCCGCGCCATCACGGAGCTGGACAACGTGGAGATCGAGGTCGTCCCCTCCGACCACATGCTCACCGTGTATGACTTCACCGAAGGCGCTGTCCGCGGCGTCTCCGCAAAGCAGATCGAGATGTGGCTCGTGCATCCTTCCTGCATCATCACCCCGATCAACTACGAGTTCTCCAAGCTCGACCCGCCCGCTGCCGGTTCTGACGGCAAGTACGTCTACTACGAGGAATCCGAGGAAGACTGCTTCCTGCTCCCCAACAAGGAGGCGGGCTGCGAGTTCTTCGTGTCCGGCATGGTGCTCGGCACAGCGTCCTTCACCACCGCGGCGTACTCCGGTACCGGCGCTGTGGCCGGCGACGCGACCCTCACCCTGACCGCTCCTTCCGGTGCGAACCTGCTGGCGGGATCCCGCTACTTCTACAAGGCGCAGGCTTCCACCGCACCCGACGCGCCCGTGTACGGCGAATCCCTCCTCCACACCGAGTGGATCGAATGGGACGGCACGTCCACCATCAACGTCACCAACGGTCAGAAGATGACCCTCGTGGTGACCGATTCGGAAGGCCGCGCCTACGCTTCCGGCACCGGCACCGTGACCTCCAAGACCTAAGGAGGGCTGAGGCATGACGAGAATCAGAAAAGGCAACAGGGAGCTGTCCGTTGAGGACGGCTCCGTTGATGCCTACATCGCGGACGGCTGGCAGATCCTGGACGCCCGCGGCAACGTGGTCCGTCATGGCACCACCGTTTCTTATTCGGGTCTTCTGATCGAGAACAACGAGCTGAGGCAGACGGTGAAACGGCTGGAAACGGTCGTCGCCTCTCTGGAAGCTGAGGAAGCCCGGAAAGAGGCGGACATTGCCGCGCTGGTGGACGAACTGGAGAAGGCGAAAGCGGCGCAGAATGGCGTTGCAACGCCCTCTCCGAACGCATCCGAAGTCAAAGACGGAACTAAGCCCGCGAGGAACGCCAAAACAAAGGAGTGAGGGGCTGATGGCGTACATCGACTACGAATTCTACACGGGAACGTTCGGCGGTTCCGACGTGACGCAGGAGGATTTTCCCCGGCTTGCGCAGATGGCTTCGGACATCGTGGACGCCATCGTCTACCGCCCGATCTCCTACGTCACGGAACGGGTCAAGCGGGCGGTCTGCTATGAGATGGACATGCTTTTCGCGCAGGGAGGCGCAGACGCCGCCAACGGACAGTCCTCCAGCGAAATCTCCTATGAGATGCTGGGCGACTACTCCGTGACCGCGCAGACGGCGTCTTCATCCTCTTCGTCCGCATCCATGTCCCTGAACGGCATCCCGATTTCAAAGCTTGCGGAAAGCCTGCTCCGCGCGGAAGGCCTCATGTCACGATGGGCCTACGCCGGAACGCGCATTGACAGGGGGTGACGGTATGAGCCGGGTGCTCGGCAAAGAAGCCACTCTCTACATATACCTCGGAGAAGTCAATCGCAAAGCGGCCTATGCGGTCAGCAAACTGCGGAACGTGTACTACCGGGAATCTGCGGGAATTACGGCGGGCAACACCGCCCCCGCAGATTCCATGACGCTGTATGTATTCGACCGAAAATCCAAAGTTACCACGTTCGACGGAGGCGCCCTCAGCTTCCACGACGACGGCACGGACATCATCGTTCCGGGGATCCACGGGGATGTGGAAAACCCCATATCTCTCCCCGGCGCCCGGAAGGTGATGTTCGTCTCCCGCTTCAAGCAGGGATCGCCCCGGATGTGGCACTGGAAGGTGGTGGCAAGGTAATGGACTACAGACTGGAACTGGACCAGGCCGGCGTTATTGCCCGTTTTGCTCCGCGCTTTTCACTGGCGCAGAAATTCCTGGACAACGAAGTTCTGAAGGACTGCGACGAATACGTCCCGATGCGCACGGGAAATCTTGTGCGTTCCGGGCAGCGCGGAACCGTCCTCGGATCCGGCAAAGTGATTTACAACGCGTCGTATGCGGCGAAGTGCTACTACGGCACGCACCTCCACTTCTCCAAAGATCTGCACCCCAAAGCTACGGCGCAATGGTTTGAAAGAGCGAAGGCTGTGAACCGTCAGAAGTGGGTGGACGGTGCGCAGAAGATCGTCACCGGAGGTGCGTAATGAACGACAACACGATCTGGCGCATCCTCCTCGACCATCTGAACACCTGGCCGGACAAGCCATGCGAAATCCTCTATGACCGATTTGAGAAGGAACCGCCGACGATGCGGATGCAGCAGCTGACGGGAACGGTCGTTGAGAGGAAATACGTGAACGGATCCTTCATCGGCCTTTATCCCTTCGTCCTGGCCCTCCGGATTGACGGGCTGGACACGGAAACCCGCCTGGACGCCTCGGACAAGCTGGATGCGCTGACCGGATGGCTGAACGCGAATCCGCCCGACCTCGGGGAAAACCGCATCTTTTACAAGTTTGAGGCGACAACGCCGAGCCAGTCCGCCATCTATGAGGACGGATGCGAGGACTACGGCATCACTGTCACCATGCGCTACTACGAGAAAGGAGCATAAACAATGCCTGATAACACCTCCTCTTTCACCGGGCTCGTTACCCGGAACAAGAGACAGTCGTACATGAACACCGGAACCGTGAACTCCCCGACCTACAGTCTGATCGGCGAAGGCTTCACGTCTCTGGCCGAATCCAAGAACCCGAGCGAATACTCCCGTCACTATGTGCATGAGGCGACGGAGCGCACCGACGTCACCGGCTACGCCCCCTCCATCGCCTACGCGCTGGACGTGTATTCGGACGACCCCTGCATCCAGAAGATCATCGAGATCACTGACAAGGAAGAAGTCGGCGCGGCTGCGCAGGTGGAGGTCGTGAACGTCAACCTGTTCGAGCCCGGCACGACCACCGGCACCTACGTCGCCTACAAGCGCTCTTATGCTGTCGTCCCCGGAAACGTGGGCGAAGGTACGGACGCGCTGAATTACACCGGCACCTTTAAGGCTGTCGGTGATGCAATCAAGGGCACTTTTGCCACGGCAAACAAGACCTTCACGGCGGACACCTGAGATCCCTGAGTACCCCTTCGGGGGTGGGCGGGTCGGAGGGAAAATCTTTTAATATCTCATTTCCAGGAGGCACCACATGGAACAGCCCAAGATCATCACCAATTTTGAGTACAACGGAGTGTCCTACTACTTCGACGCCGAGGACGTGGAATGCATGGAGCGGTACGCGGATGCAGCGGAAAAAATGGCCGAGAGAGCAGATAAGCTCACTGACATGAACGGGGGCAGCCCCAGAGACAGGCTCAAAGTTCAGCGCTTCTACTGTGAAAGCGTCAGAGGATTTTTCGATGACATTTTCGGGGAAGGTGCAGGCAAGGCGCTCTGCGGCGAGAAGATGAACAGCCGGACGGACAGCGAGGCGTATGCGGCCTTCGTAGGCTTCGCACGCGCACAGGCCGAGGCCGGTACCGCTGTCCGAGCCTCCATCGCGGACACCTATCTCAATCGCTCCGAAAGACGGGCGGCCGCCCGTAAATCTTGAGAGAGGCAAACATCCTTCTGGATGCCCTGCCTACCAAGGTTACGGTAAGCGGCGAAGAATACCCGATCGACACCAATTTCCGGACCGGGATTCAGTTTGAGATGCTGATGGGAGATCGAACGCTCGGAAAGAAAGAAAAGGCGCTCATAGCTCTGCGGCTTTATTACGGGAACAACATCCCCCGTGATATTGACGGCGCGGCTTTGGCAATGGTTCGTTTTTACCGATGCGGGGCGGATCCCGACGAGCGCTCCGAGACGACGGCCCGCAGCGCGGTCGGTCGGAGACGCATGGACAAGATCTATGATTTCGACGTTGACGCCGCCCTATTTTACGCCGCCTTCCTGACGCAGTACGGGATCGACCTGAACGAGATCGACTATCTGCACTGGTGGAAGTTTATGGCAATGTTTGAGGGGCTGAGCCGGGATCACGAGATACAGCGCATCATGCAGATCCGCGGCACCGATCTTGCCTCCATCGAGAACCAGAAAGAAAGGCAGAGAATCATGAAGCTTCAGGACAGATACCGGATCGAAGCTGGCCTGACCGCAGAGGAAAAGGCCAACATCGCCGGATCCGTTTTCGGCTGATTGTTCCGGAAGGTAACACCATAATTGCCGCACGTTCACGGCATAAACGTATGATCCCAGAGCGGCCGCTGACTGGGAATGTCAGCCGAAAGGAGGGATTGACATGCCGGGGGCAGACGGCTCCATTATCATTGACACAAGCATAGATTCCAGCGGTCTCAAAGAAGGTTTGGCCAAGCTCGCCGAATCAATTTCGGACGGCATGGAAAAATCGCTCAGAGCCGCCGCAGATGTCTTTGAGGACGCAGGCAACGGCGCCCAGAAGATGAGCGACGCTCTGAAAAGCGCCGGGGACGCGATGGACGACGCGAGCCATTCCATTGACGGCGCGGGCGCCA
>Ga0256407_10001170_pt1 | contig 57221 bp, 48 predicted proteins | sample RumenRJG_04DNA_FD_193489 | JGI IMG/M metagenome (GOLD analysis project Ga0256407, IMG submission 193489) | Bovine rumen microbial communities from Lethbridge, Alberta, Canada - RJG_04 | ecosystem: Host-associated > Mammals > Digestive system > Stomach > Rumen | place: Canada: Alberta... | reverse complement strand
GTCTAACCACTCAAAAACGGTCTCAGGGTAGAAGCGAGGTGACCCAAATCACCACTTTTGCAAATTGCAACTATCTTATTATCAGGCAAATGACTTTTTTAGGACAAAATCTTGCGGAAAACAGGAAGATTTTATTTCTATTGACTTAACAGATGATCAGATTGATGATTTGATGGAGAATCCCCATCAGCCGGAAGAGGAGGATTCATGGCTTGAATGTATATTCCAAATAGATTTGGATCAGGAGGCTGATTTCTTGAATCTCGCCAAGAATCCTGATTTTGAAATTGAATTGTGCATCTCAAAAAAACGAGGATTGTATTCAGTTAACTGTTTCGAATGCACAGAAGACCATGGTAAGAACACTGTTGTTATAGAGTCATCATCCCTAAGAATAATGCTTGACCATGGAATGATAAAGCTAATATATAGGCCTAAGAATTTCTTCATAGTTGATAAATGGAAAGATGGAAAGAATGTCTTTGAGCATCAATTTTCATCAGCACCATATTATATCTATGCTCAACCATATTGGATCGAAGACCTTGCAGAAAAAGTAAATACTCCTGTTCACCCCGTAAAACTTAGCCAATTCCCCTTGGCTCTGCGTAACAGAATACCTCGCGTACCGTTAAAATTCAGTGAATGTCAAAAATTTCAAATCGCCGAGTGGCATCCATGCCGTTTCAGTGGTGGTGTTAGAGAAACATACATTAATGGATTTGAATACCAACCCATTGTCCTGACAAATGGAACTAAAGCATTTGTCTATACTTCTCTGGGAGGGATAGATTTCTTTGACTATTGTTCTGAAAAATACGAATATAAATGCGAGGCATGCTCTACAAGTTGTTGTACAGTCCATGGAAATGAATATTCCGACAAACCTACCGTGATGTTTGTTTTCCACCCTTTCAGCAATTATGATTATGAAATGTGCATCAAGTCTGATGTCATCATAAGACGTTCCATCAGAATCCCATTTCTCCATAAAATCCCATACAAGAATAGGAAAGACAGTTATATGATTGTAGATGATGCGAAGAAACATGTTACTGAAGATATGTTGACGGACTTCTTTCTGAAAAACCATCAACATTTTGCTGATACTGTACTTCGTTTTAATCCTCAAGTTATCATCTTGGAAGAAAACACTAAGGATATATTAAGTCAGAAATACCCAATTGACAAACGGCATATTACGATTAAAGGTAATGTCTTTCCTTACTATATGGAGGACGAGATGGAGGAATATAGAGATGAAATAACCAAATTGGCTTTTCTTCCTTATCGAGGAATAGAAATGCCATATCTCATTTCCATGGAAGAAATGGAAGAATATAAGAAAAATGCATCAGATTGAACTCCTATCCATAGACCTGTCCAACTATTGCTCCAAGCAATGTCTGTTCTGCTATAACCATAGCAGACGGGAAGGCAATACGTTGTGGAAGCCACAGGAAGTGATTGACTTCACGTCAGACTGCATTGAGCATGGCGTGAAGGCGGTTTCCCTGGGTGGTGGTGAGCCTTTTGAGTATAATGGTGTGTTTGAGGTGATAGATGCGCTTTATCCGAAGTGCTACCTGTCAGTCACATCAAATGGGTTGCCATTAGAGAATAAGGAGATTTGGGAAATGCTGGACAAGCATAAGCCAGACAAGATACATCTGACCATCCACCAACCCGATAATGAGGCAGAAGTGCTGAGGGTGGAACGACAAGTTCAGCAGATAGCGTCAATAGGAATCAAGCCAGGAGTGAACTTGTTGGTTGGCGCAGACAAGATTGCTTCTGTGAAGAGTGTCTATGAGCGGTTAGGCAAGTTGCTGAACAACGACCAAATCATACTCGTTCCCCAGCGTTTCTCCAACACGCCGACACCAAAGCAGCTTGCTTCAGTGGCAGGAGGAAAACCTTTCCAAAGCCCTTCGTGCCTGCTCAAATGCCAACGTCCGGCAAACTTCTGTTCCGTGTCATGGGATAAGAAAGTAAACTCATGCAGTTTTGCGCCCAACAAAGTACCATTAGAAACACTTGATTATGCAGGGCTTGTAAAGGCACTGGAAATGGTAAAATGGGAAAAATGTCAGTAAAAAGGTAAAAAAAATGAGGTTGTCCCACGATTCGCCTCCAGCGAATCGTCTGGCACTCGGGAAAGGACTAAAAAACGATGTTTTTTGTCACTTTTCTCTCACTTGTCCCACGATTTGAGTCAACCTCATTTTAACTTTGCAGCGAATCGTTTCTTTCATAAGGCGACTTCCAGAACAAAGGAGTGGGGTCTCACGAAGACAACGGAAATGAAAATTCCTAAAGGAAGATGACCAAAAATGGAGAATTCGGTCTCCATAGCTTAGTATTCCATCTAAAAATTCAGCGAAGTGGAATAAAAGCAATAAACGATAAGGAGAAAAAAGAAACGATGATGAATTCTTTGGATGCAATGACAAATCAACAAATAAATAATTAAGCTTATGGAAACGAAGAATCCCAAAATGATGTTGGATGATATTAAAAAGGCGTGGGACATAGACCAACCACAAACCGCAATATCCAAATTCAATGAAGCTTGTGACTTGTTTGTCAAAGACAAGGACTACAAGGACTTACTGGTATTATTCAAGAAATGCCTGCCAATGGCTGATATGTTGGCAGACGCCATAACTGAAATCATTGTCCGTGAGGAAAGAGCCATTTCTGAATGTGAAGGAGAACCTTTGATGGCACTTTATCATGTGATGAAGGGTAAATATTTGAGGTTAAAACGCTATTGGGACGAAAATGTTGATCATGCATTTCTTCAAGCAATGTCTCATCCTGATAAGTTGGAAATACCGCTGAAGGAGTTTGACTGGTTTTTGAATTGCGGAGAGTTCCCCTTTGATAATGATGATGAGTTACACATCGAAAAAGATAAGGAACTCCAAGTTGTATATGACAAGAACAACCATCCCATTTTCGGCCACGACTTGTTGTCTTACATCGTATATGAGACCAGGCAATATGATCTTCTTGCAAAATACCATCAAGATAAAAACAGTGATGCTATATGCTACGCCCAATGTATGCAGATTATACGCCATAGAAGCGACGAAGAGAAGGAATTGTCTGAACTGGTTGACAAGTATAAGGACACACCTGTTTCCCTCTTCGCCTTGGAGGCATTGATAGACAATCACCTGATAAGTTACAATCGCTATAATACGAATGAAAAGAGAAATATGCTGGCATCAAAATCCATGGAGCATATTCTTTCCATTATGGAAAGGTTCCCTCAATGGTATAATCTTGGGATTACCACAAAACTTATTGAGAGACTTACAGAACCTGAAGTTGATTTACATATAGAAAAGGAAGTCTTATTGCCCTTCAAACCATATTCTTTTACCCTTTTAAGGAAGAATATCAGCCATGTGGTGCTGTCAATCTATCGCTCGAACATACAAAAAAGGAATGGGCGTCTTAACCTCCGCTCAGAGTATGTCGAGAAGTCATTTGAGGTAGCTCCTGTTTACCAAAAGGAATATGATTATGAAGCAGGTGAGAAACATTTATGGATGTCGTCTGAAATGGAAATCGCGCCTCTCGCCTCGGGATTGTATAAACTGGTAATGAGAGTTGATGGCAAGATATGTTGCGCGGTAAAGATACGAGTCAGCCAATTATGTATGCTTGGAGAGTTCCTTCCGGATAACAAGAAGCGACTTGCTGTGTTGGATGCTGCAACGGGAGTGCCTGTCCCCAACGCATTTATCCGTCTTACAACTGAGAATAAAAATGTCAAAAGCCAGATTTTGAATTGTGATGAAACAGGTGAAATTATAGACGTCTCAAATTATAAGGATATCTACTTGTATCCTTTCACAAAAGATGACCAATGGGCGGAAGACATTAATATGTATCGATGGGATTCATACAGTTATGACAAGATGAAATCACGTGACACAGGGGACATCTTGACCGACAGATCCATCTATCGACCAGGGCAGACCGTTCATATCTCCATTGTCGGCTATCATGTTGATGAGAACAACCTGGTGAGAACCATACAACACCGTAAGGGTAAAATCAACTTCAAAAAAGAATATGAAAGGAATATCATCTGGCAAGACAAAGTAAAGACTGATGAATATGGTGTTGGTCAAATAGATTATCGCATACCTGAAGACTTTGCTCCAGGCAACTATGAAATCAATTGGGGCAATTGCTCGACGACCATAAAAGTTGAGGAATACAAACGCCCGACGTTTGAGGTGAAACTGGAGCCTTACACCAGCCCATACAAGATGGGTGACACCATTGTCATCAGGGGTAAGGCAACAAGTTTTGCTGGTGTACCCATAGTCAACGCCAAAGTAAATTTTGAAACCAATACGGAGGTTTCCTATTGGTTCTTTCATCACAGTCGTTATTGGGGGATAGGAAGAGACACATTCATGTCTATTCGCGAACATGAAACAGAAGGAGAGACGGTAACCGACCAGGAAGGAATCTTCCAATTTGAAATACCATTGGTGGTGGATGACGGCAAAAGCGATTATCTTAAGAATAATCCTTTGTTCCTGGATATCACCATTTATGCAGATGTGGTGGATGTGACAGGTGAAACACAATATGATGCCATTACTTTGCCATTCTCCAATAGGGAACAGGTGCTATATGCAGAAATGGAGAAAAAGATTGAAAAGTCAGAAGATGTTGTATTCATTCCTTTCGTGAAAAACATGATGGGAAAAACACACCAATGTGAAGTTCGCTATCAGTTGGATGATGGTGAATGGCAGATGGCAGAATCTGGCAAGAAAATCATTCTCGATGATGTGGAGGTTGGCAAACATGTCTTGCGTTTGGAATATGACGGTGAACAGATGGAACATGAGTTTCTTCTGTTCGACAGAGGCAGCACTTGCACACCATGCGAGACGGATTGCTGGGAATATCAATCCTCCATGGTCTTTCCAATGGACGGTAGCCCTGTCGTCATTCAGGTAGGTGATAGTACTCCAGGCACCTACATTCTCTTTGACATCTTCTCCGGGGAACAACACATCGACAGCGGTGCAATCAAGACCGAAACCGGAATGATACGTTGGGAATTGCCATACGAAGAGAAATATGGCAATGGAATTCTCGTCAATTTTGTGTGGGTGCGTAACCAAGAGGTGCAACATTGTTCAATGGCCATCAGGAAGCCTATTCCTGAAATGAAGCTGAATCTGAATTGGCTATCATGGAAAGATGACTATACTCCAGGTAGCCATATGAAATGGTTGGCCAAGATTGCTAATCCCGATGGCCAACTTGTTCCCTCAAATATGGTTGCTGTTATCTATGACAAGGCTCTTGACCAACTTCATCCACACTCTTGGAAAGGATTCGGACCCGAATTAGACTGGAACATCCCCGACACGGATTGGAAATATGCTTGGATTTCTTCCATTAGGCATAATTGGAGGGCGAATGAATCTCCCTATGATGATAGTTGTGAAGAATGTATTTGTTGTGGTTCAGCACCCACATCTGGAGGTTCTCACAAGCGTGGTCGTCGCAACAGCATCTCTACACCATCAGAAGATGGTCAATTTGATGAAATAAAGAATCGCTCAAACTTTGCTGAAACTGCTTATTTCGCAACTTCACTTCACACCAACGACAAGGGAGAAATCGAAATTGAATTTGACTTGCCCGACACGCTGACGACATGGAAGCTGATGGTAGTGGCTTTCACACAAGACATGCACTGGTGTTATATTGAGAGAGAATTCATATCGAAAAAGGAACTGATGCTGACAGCCAATATGCCAAGATTCATGCGTGTGGGGGACAAATCCACCATCTCGGCAAAAGTGACCAATCAGTCAGGAAAAGACATGGAAGCCACGGTTCGATTGGAGTTGCTGGATTCCAAAAGCCAAAAGTTGCTTTTCTGCGATTCAATGCCAAGAGAAATAAGCGATGGATCCACTGTAACAGCATCGTTCCATTTCAAACCCGACGAAGAGGTTGACCAATATGTCTGTCGCGTATTTGCACAATGTGAAGCATGCAGTGATGGAGAGGAAAGAATAATCCCTGTGCTACCCGATAAGACAATGGTAACTACAACTCACGTGTTCGACCAAGATGGACCAGGCTCTTATCTTGTCCATCCAAGCGGATTGTTCCCTGTCGGCACAACACATCACCAACTGTTGCTCGACTACACCAACAATGCATTGTGGCTGGCTGTCAAGACGATGAAAGGTTTGGTAAAATATGACAAGGATAACGCCATCAGCCTGACGGTTGCCCTATATAGCGCATTGCTCACTTTGTATTTGAAAAAAGAGGTCATAGGGGAGTCCGATGAAGTCATATCTGGCAAGGAAATGGATTCCCTAATGGGGTTATTTGGCAAACTTGAAAAACTTCAAAATTTAGATGGTGGCTTCAGTTGGTATAAGGGGATGCCATCATCAGAATACATCACCACTGAAGTGCTGATGCACTTGTCACGTCTGTCGGCCATTGTTAAACTTCCTGTGGATTTGGCAGACATGATGGAAAATGGCTTCTGTTTTGTGGACAAAGAAATGCATCGGAGAGTCCAAGAATTGAGAAAACTGGAAAGTAAAGGCATAAAAGTGAGCATGCCATGTTTCACTATGCTCCAACACCTTTACAATAATGCCTTGTCGGGTAGAACCATCACTCGGGAAGATCGTGACGACTACGACTATCTGGTTAATCTGATGCTCCGTGACATCCATCAGCAGACTATCTACGAGAAGGCCATGTCTACCATTATCTTGGAGCGTGTGGGAAAGAAGGAACTTGCGTTGGAGTATGTGGAAAGCCTTTGCCAATATACAGAGTTTGACGAAGCAAGAGGACGGTCATTCAAAACCTCACGGGCGACATATTCCTGGTATAGCTACAAGATTCCAACCCATGTGGCAGCCATGGAGGCCATCCATAGGCTATGTCCGAACAGGCGGCAGGAAATCATCGAGATGCAGAAGTGGCTGCTCAATGAGAAACGTACCCAAACATGGGAGACACCTATCGACAGCGTGAATGCCGTGCATGCCTTGTTGTTTGGAAACATCGACGTTTTGTATGAGGGAATAGCAACAGCCATTACCATTGATGGAAAAATGTTGGAATGTGAAATGGAAGGCAAGGAAGGACATTTACAGACAGAACTAGATAAGGATACCCAACTTATCTCCTTCGACAAGAAATCGAAGGGGATGTCATGGGGAGCCGTATATGCCAATTTCCTTCAGCCTCTTTCTGAGGTGTCGGCAAGTGGTAGCGGAATGACCATCAAACGGGAAATACTTTCCTCAAAGAATGAACTGCATGTGGGCGACCGCATCACCATCAGGCTTACTTATACCTGCGACCGCAACTATGACATGGTTGAGGTCATCGACTCCAAGGCAGCCTGTATGGAGCCAGTCAACCAACTATCATGGAACGACAGTTTCAAGCACGTGGCACCATACGACACGAAGACAGTCATTTCCTATTATGGATTAGCAGAAGGTACATACAGCATGGAAACCGAATTTTGGCTTGACCGTCCTGGTATATACGAGATAGGATTGGCCACCATCCAATGTGCGTATGCTCCGGAATTTCGTGCAACCTGTCCATCCCAGAAGTTGGTTGTGCTTCCATGATCATCATAATCTGCCTCCGGCGAATCGACTGGCGCTCGGAAAAAGACTAAAAAACGATGTTTTTTGCCACTTTTCTCTCACTTGTCCCACGATTTGCCTACGGCGAATCGTTTGCCGCTCGGAAAAGGACTAAAAAACGATGTTTTTTGTCACTTTTCTCTCGCTTGTCCCACGATTTGAGTCAACCTCATTTAAATTTTGCTGCAAAGAAACAAATATTATCTATATGAGTCTACAAGAAGAAATAAAAGCCATTATCACCAGTATGTCAATGTCTTACGATGACAAGCGAGAAAAACTGATGAAACTGGTGACCCCACAAGAAGTTGAGGCATTGCTTCCTGACCCAAATGGGATAGTGAGGTTAAAAGAACCGCTTCGTACGAAAACTGTCAATATGCGCATTTTGCATTTGTCAGTAGTCAACGCCATTTTTGAAGATATTTTGGAAGGCAATCACGACGTGGAGTGCCGCAGTTATAATGATTATTATAAAAGAAAATGTTCGTATGTAGAAGACGGAGTGAGATATCTTATTCCATTTGATGCCATCACTTTTTATGTGGGTTATGGCGAAAAGGCAAGAAAGGTGACTGTAACTCTAAAAAACATTTCATGTGATGGCAGTCTGCTTTTCTTCTACATAGGCCGTGTTCTTGACGAATTAACGGAATAACGAAATCGTATAACCAATAAGATATGGAAAATCAAATACCCAAAACCAAGGAAGAATGCTTCGCTCTGCTCGACGCGATGCTCAGCGAAGAGGACAAAGACGAACTTAGGAATTGTGAGGATACCATCCTTTACCATTTCTCATTGGGAATGTGGATACGCAACAACTGGATTTATCCGGTGAGTGACGAGGAAATACAACCTTTGGCAAAGGAGTTTGCAGATTACAGTGTATTTGTGCTTGAACCCAAGTTTGTCGATGCCGACGATTTGTCGGGTGCCATCATCGACAGTTATGTGGATTATCTTAAAAAGAATTGAAAATAGGCTCGTGGCCATATTTCTTCCCAATAAATATAGACTCTAAACAATTAAAATGGAAAGAGAAAACACCCAAATCTTATGGGACGCCAAGCGTCTTGTACAAGAATATTTGAAGAAGGCTGATTTCATCAAGCATTACGTCGGAAAGCCTTTCGACGACATCGCCTGGTCGGACCAAATCCGCATCAAGCGCATTGCGTCTGCACTCCGTGCCTTCATGGGATTGAAAGATACGGAAGAGAACCCAGTGGACTTCATCACGTCGGTGTTCGACGGATGGGATTTCGACCGTTTGTTTGAAGATTCGCCGTTCCAGAAGGAAGACCATGCGAAACTAATGGCATTGGTGAAGGAAGCGATGAAAGATGACCATCGATATGCATCTCTCACACGTATGGAAGATTATCATCGTGAGGATTCTTCCAGCATTGAAAGGAAGAAATACCATGAACGGCGTTATATGCTTCATGTGCTGCTGGACTATCGTGAGACAGCAGAGAAAATCATCTCGCATTTTGATGGTTTGATGGAGGGCACAGTCGGTGTCTATCTGTGTGTCCTGGCCGTCAGAGGGTCGTGTATCGAGCCATTGAAACGCAACAATGAGAAGATTGACGATATGATTGTCTTGCTGCTGGGCGATAAATTCAAGAAGTCTTTCTCCGAGGAGGAACTGAAAGCCAATTATGGCTATCCCAAGGAAACAGATGACGAATTGGCAGAATGGGATTGTGATAATATGTAAACATGGCCTACAAATATACGATAAAAGGAATCCGTAAGTTCAATGAGCACAAGGTCGTTGAACAAACCAAGCGGTTTGCTAAAGACCTTGCCGACAAGTTGCATTTCACAGAACGGCAGGTCACCCCTACAGACGACGAGGTGGAGTCATTCACGATGACAGCGGAAGATGTTTCCACCCAAGGTGTCATCATCAAGTTTTATGTTGGCGAGACCATCATCGTGGAATTGCCTTGGCTCGCTTCCGAGTGGGACGTGCGCCTGTGCTATGCTTTCCTGCATGCTGTGACAAAGGTGCATCGCACGGCAAGAATCACAGACGAGGAGGAGAAATCGGCAAAACTGACGGATTGCGATGCTGAGGAACAATGGAACCTGCGTTGCAGAAACATGGAAGACATCCTCAGCAAAGGCGAAAGGATGGTGCTGGCTGGTGTGAACCGCGACTTCTATCTCCTACCAACAACATACCACGTCGATGACAAGAAGAAGGATGGTGTATCAGCAGCCTTCAGGGATTTCATCGCCTTGCAATGGACCAGACTGGAAGCAAAGGATGTGACGGAAGAAAAACGCCACGTCACAGACGAGGAGGAACTCAGCAGCATCAAGGTGGTGGACAATTCGGACGACGTCTTCATTGGCGCCTGCCAATATGTGGGCATGATGAAGGAGAATACATGTAAGATGGTGAGATTCGAGGATTTCTGCCAGTTGATGGAGGGAGAGGGTGAGTTCAGAAAGATGGATGCCGCACAAGCCCTTCTGTACAAGATAGATGAAGAGCGTTGGAACGAGTTGTTCGACAAAGCCGAGGGCATTGTCAGGGAGAATTTCCGCAAAACTTTCATCATGCGGTGGAACACGGACATCAGCAACTATAAGTTGTGCGAGTTTGAGGAGGCGATGGATGATTTCGCAGACTTTTTCTACTACGAATGGAGCATCTGGGACTACCAGAAAGTTCATTGGGGTGACAAGTTCTACATGATTCGCACCGGAAAAGGGAAGCATGGCGTGGTGATGCGGGGCACCATCATCGGCATGCCCTACCCCGATGAAGACTGGAGCGGAAAGGGCCGCAGGGTGTATTACGTGAGGATGCGACTGAGCCATATGATTCACCCCGAAAAGGCGCTGCTGGTGCTGACGACAGATGACCTGGGCAAGGCCATACCCGAGTTCAACTGGGAGGAAGGCCATTCTGGAGTAATCCTCGGTGATGCCATGGCCAAGCAGTTGGATGACTTATGGCATGACTATGTGGAGAAAGAGCAGCAAATGACGAAGGATGACAAGGACCCCTACTTCTTGGGGAGGCAGGTATAATTAAAGCCGCTAACCCGTTGAGGATTAGCGGCTTTATAAATTGTTGGGTTGTGGAGCTGGCGGGAGTCGAACCCGCGTCCAAACAAGGAAACCATAGGCTTTCTACACGCTTATTCCAGACTTTGGTTTTCGAGCCGCAGCAAGACCTGGACCACCAACTGCGACCTTATCCCCTAAATCTCATCACGCCATCGGGGCCTAACGTGACTATTTCCGATTTACCTGCGCCGCTGGGTCCTCAGATTCGGAACAACATCCTTGGAGCGACGTCTCGTCCCGTCACCTGGTGGCGGGATAAAGCCAGTAATCTACTGTACTTCGATTAGGCAGCGAGAGCATACTGATTGTTGCCAATTAATTTTCCGACCGAATGGATTTAGGAGTATACAGCCGTCACTCCGCGTGCTTACCTACCATCTCAACTTGCTGTCAAATCCAGTCAACCCCATTGTATTAGCGGCTGAAAGTCAACAACTTGTCAGTCTGATATGCCCTCATGCCGGTGGTAATACCTCATAGATACCATTGCCCACCATGACATTTGGGGCTGCAAATATACAACATTTTCCGCAACCTCCAAATTTTTCAGGGGAAAATTTGAAAAGATTGAAGATTGAAAATTGAAAATTGAAAATTGAAAATTATCGGGCTGCACTTCAGCAATCTGAAACAAGTTTCATTGCATTCGGTTTGCACGATATTTGAAGATACAAACAACCTTTGCCAAAGGACTTGCGTCCTCTGGCAAAGGGATAGTTTTAGTAAGTATCTGCTATGTTATTTCAGTGTAATGTTCTCAATGATGGCTTTCACCTCGGGGTCGTCGATGGAGATGGCATAGACGGAGATGAGCATCAGTCCCTTCTCAGTGAGTTTGGTGTAGAGATTGGAAGTAGGAGTTGCCTCTTTCACTGCCACATTGTAGGTGGTGTTGCCGAACTTGATGTCGCCCTTGTCGGTGTAACCGGCGTTGACATTGCCCGAGTTGGCCTCTGCTGGTTCACTATTACGGTCGGGATAGGCATAGATAGTCATGGTAGCCCATTTTCCATCCTCCAACTTCTTCATGATACGGAAGTTGGTGTCGGAGTTGTGGGAGTCCTGCTCCCAAGTCTGGGGTACGACGAGCGAGTAGTACTTGGTGTCCACGGTCTCACCATCGAGTTTGGTGACGCCACCACCACAAGAAGCCATAACGATTACTGCGAGCGCAGCCATTGCGAAATTGATAAACTTTTTCATACCTTTGTTTTTTAATGGTTAATATAGTTAATGGTTTATTCATTCATGCACACATCGGCGTCGTTGCCATCCTCGAGAGAATACCATGACGGTGATGTTTTACGGTTGCAAAGTTCGGCATAAACAGGCATTTCGACTTATCATTTCGTGAAAAAAACTTATCATTTCGTGTAAAATGGACAATTTATTGCTAAAATCTCGCATTCCGCCAACCCTTTTCACACCTCATTTTATTGATTTGCGACGGCTTACTGATGAAAAAATGTGAATAAAGTTGAGTTACACATCACTTGAATGACGGCTGCTTCTTGGTAAATACTTCAGCACCACGAGAGCCACAGCCATCAACAAGAGGGCGACGAACCACCATTTCACGGGATAATAGCGCCATACGGTCTGCCGCTTCACCATCTGCCGGTCTTTCATCGCCTGCAGCGAATCGGCAAGGTGGCGGTAGGCATCGGTGGTATCTGTGACATACACCGTTTGCCATCGCTCCCGCAGGGTTTCCACCCTTACGGTATCAGTATGGGCGGAGTCCTGCCGCAGCGTGATGACCTGTACCATGCTCTCCCTCACCGTATCGGCCCGGGAGTGATGGGTAGAGAGCCGCACAGTATCTGTGCGGAATGCATGTAGAGTGTCGTGGAGGATAGCTTGCTCGGCCACTGTCTTCCGGGCATTGCAAGAGAGCATCACAGGCAATGTCATCAAAACAGCCGCCAGTGTCAATACCTTGTATGACACTGGCAGCATTCTTATCTTTCTCATATCTCACAAGGTAATGGTTCGGGGGCAAAGATACACCGGCCGAAGCCATTTACCTTGTCATTTTCATAGAGATGCCATCACCCATATATATTCGAATACCATTTCTGGAACACATAGAGGTTCCAGAGTTTGTTTTTGTGGTTCTCCTTCCCTGTGAAGTGTTCGTGGAGGATGGTCTGGATGAAATCGTAGTTGAAGAGGCCCTGACGCTCTATCAGCACCTTGCTGGTGAGCCGTTCCAGGTCTTCGCGCAGGTCCTCACGCAGCCAGTGGTCTACTGGCACGTCGAAGCCCTGCTTGCGGAACCGGATGGTGGCTTCGGGGAGGAGGTCTTTGAACGTCTCCTTCAGAATGTATTTTTTGTTGCGCCCATTCTGCTTCAGGTTGTCGGGCAGGCCGAGAGCCAGTTCCAGAATGCTGCTGTCGATGAACGGCGCGCGGTTTTCCAGCGAGTTATACATACATGCACGGTCGATTTTGGGAAACATACACCCCTCGAGCACGCTCTCCACATCGAGCAACTGCTGTTTCTGGAGGTAAGAATAGCGGTTGCTGAGTGCATCGTATCGCTGTTGGTAGAGCGGTCGGATATCCTCATAGTTGCCCTCGGAGAGCAACTCCTTGCGTTGCACGTCGGTGAATCCCTGGCAGAGCATGTTGTAATACAGGCCAAAGCCCGTTTCCTGTGACGAACGGATGATTTTCTTCACCTTCCTGAGGATGTTGTTGGTATAGCCATTGATAGGACATACCCCTACCATTTTCTCGAAAACAGTGCGCAGCACCTTTGGCACACGTTTGTAACGACGTGCGTAATAGTCGGCCAGGTATTTCTCATAACCGGCAAACAACTCATCGGCACAGTCGCCGGTGAGCACGAACTTCACGTCTTGCCGTGCCAGTTTCGCCACATAATACGAGGGGATGGCAGAAGAGTCGCCGAAAGGTTCGTCGTAATAGGCAATCAAGTCGTCGAGGTCATTAATGACATCCTTATACTGCAACGTGTATTTGGTGTGTCTTGCCCCGATATGGCGTGCCAGCAGTTCGGCACGGGCCGTTTCGTCGCACTCCCGCTCATTGAAACCGATGGAGAAAGTGCGTAAGGGTTCGTCGGACAACTCATTCATCAGGCAGCATACGATACTCGAGTCGATACCTCCACTGAGGAAAGCCCCCGGTGGCACATCGCCCACCATGCGTTTCCTCACCGATTCTTTCAGCATTCCCCTCAGCCGCTGCTTTGCCTCCTCCTCGGTAATATCGAGAGGCTGCACCGCCTCCTGCACACGATAGTAGGTGTGTGTGGTGATGGCGTGGTCGGACGAGATGGTTGTCCATGTGCCCGGCATCATCTTGCGCACCGGCTCATAGATGGTATAAGGTGCGGGCACATAGTCGAGAGTGAGGAATAGGTTGAGTGCTGTCTTGTCGATGGCGAAACGCTCTTCACGCGGATTGAAAGCCTTGAGTTCGGAGGCGAAACGGAATTCATCGGGACCTTGGATGAAATAGAGCGGTTTTTCACCAAACTTGTCGCGGGCAACATGCACCTCACCCGTTCTTTGGTCATAGATGGCGAAGGCAAACATCCCTTCCATCTTCTCCAAGCACGACTGTATGCCATAGTAGAGGTAAGCCTGTGCCACCACCTCTGTATCGGTGTTGGTATAAAAAGTGGCTCCCCGCTGTTCCAATTCTTCCCTCAACTCCTGAAAGTTGTAAATCTCGCCATTATAGACTATCACGACATTTCCATCATCAACCGTCAGCGGCTGGTGCCCTGTCTCTATGTCGATGATGGAGAGCCGTCGGTGTGACAAAGCCACACCATCTTTCACGAACACGCCGCTGTCATCCGGACCACGTCGTGTCATGCGGTCGTTCATCTCACTGATTTCTTTCTCGTTGGCCGCTCCGCTGAAGCGGATTATTCCTGCTATTGCGCACATTTTTTTTTGCGGGCTCCGCCCGATTGAAAAATAAGAATTAAGAAAAGCCAAAGGGAAGTTAATGGGACAATGGCATCACATTTACAGCCAATCGAACGGCCTTTGCCCTTTCTGTCCCAATAACTTCCTTTGCCTTAACTGAATTGAGTCTGTTATTTCTTTTCTTGGATATTCACATTCATGCGTCCTACCGGGAACATGAAGCCACGGTCCTTCAGTTGCTGATATACCGTCTCATTCATGTAGAAATACACCGTCCAGTAGTCCTCTGTCTTACACCAGGTACGGGTATTGACGATGACACCCTTCTCACCAAACTCGGTGATGCCGACCCAAGGCGCTGCCACCACAGGAGAGTCGTCTGCCGGGCCCTGCATGATGAGTGGGTTCTGAGCCTGTACCTCGTTGATGGCAGCCTTTACTTTGTCGAGGTCGGTGCCATAGGCGAAGGTATAGTCGAGGTCGACGCGGCGGTATTTCTCTGCCGTGTAGTTCTTCATTGCCTCAGTGGCAAGTCCGCCATTGGGGATGATCACCATCTGGTTGTCGATGGTTGAGATAATGGTATTGAAGATTTGAATTTCCTTTACAGTTCCCATAAAGCCTTTGGCCTCGATGAAGTCACCCACCTTGAAGGGTTTGAAGAGCAATATCATCACGCCTCCTGCGAAGTTCTGCAACGTGCCGCTGAGTGCCATGCCAATGGCGACGCCTGCCGATGCGAAGAGGGCGATGAACGACGAAGTCTCGATGCCGAGGATGGAGATGATGATGATGATGAGTACCAGCCACAGCACTACGCTCACGATGCTCTTGAGGAAGGTGTAGAGCGACGGGTCTACATTGCTCTTCTTCAATGCTTTCTTTGTGAGTTTGTTAATCCATTTGATAATCCACCGTCCGACGAGGTAGACAATGATGGCAATGATGAGGTTCTTGCAGAAACTCAACGCCCACTGGCCCAGCAAAGAATACGTTTCTGGAGATAGGATTTTTTCTAACATTTCATGGTAGTTTTATGAACATCACGGCATGAATTGAAAACACGCTATGGCGGACGAAAGACGTGCTATGGCGCCGTGAACCCACGAGTCACATCTCCATCCGACACCGCAAAAATAGTAAATAATTTGGAAAGGGTTAGCATCCTCATAGGAAAAAATAACGTGTATTCGCTTTTTTTCAAAGAAAAACCACTACCTTTGCAACAATTTTGCAAAAACTCGGTTATATAAGTAAGGAGGAGGACTTAAACCCAGATCGATTGGCAAGAGTATATTCTGAGCAGGCGGCGAGCCTGGCATACAGCCACGATGCAATGAATGCCTTTCAGCGCGGCGTGAAGCGGGTCACGGATTTTGTCTGTGCCCTGCTCGGACTTGTCATCCTCTTCCCCGTGTTCCTTGTCATCGCCCTCATCATGATTATCCAGAAAAACGGCCCTGTGCTTTTCGCTCAGGAGCGTATCGGCTATGGTGGCAAGCCTTTCACCATCTACAAGTTCCGCACGCTGAGCACTGTGGTGGAAGACGAGGGTCCGCAACTCGTGGCGAAGAGCGACAGTGTGAAATCGACGAAGTTTGAGCGTTTTCTCCGCGAGCACCACATCGACGAACTCCCCCAACTGTGGAACGTGCTTGTGGGCGACATGTCGCTTGTGGGTCCACGCCCGGAGCGCAAGTACTTCATCAACCAAATCATGGAGCACACCCACGACTATGAACTGATTTATCAGATGCGTCCCGGCCTCACCTCAGAGGCCACGCTCTACAACGGCTACACCGACACGATGGAAAAGATGCTGAAGCGTCTCGACATGGACATCCGTTATCTTGAGCACCGTTCTCTTGGCCTTGACACGAAAATCATCCTAAGTACGATATACAACGTGCTGAGCGGGAAGAAATTCTGAGCCCAGCCTACAACCATACGAATATGAGAAAGACATTTATCCTCTTCATGCTGGCCCTGCTGTTGCCCCTCTGCGCCCTGGCACAGTCGTCGATGACCGACGACCAGGTGTTTCGCTTCATCATCAAGGAGCACGAAGCCGGCACTTCACAACAGCAAATCGTGGTGCAACTGATGCAGCGTGGTGTAGACATCACGCAGATCAGACGTGTGCGCAAGAAATACGAGCGCCTTGCCAAGGAAGAAGGTCTTGGCGCAGTGTCGAACGACACCGAGTCGAGCGACGACCGCACGCGCAACCGCAAGAAGCAGCAGCAGTCGCAGTATCAGGACTCTCAATACGACAACCGTTTGAAAGACTACATCGAAGACCCCACGCGCTATAACCAGGGCATGCAGATACGTCCTGACCAGACAACCGTTACCCGCACCTGGGACGAAGACGACGAGGATTTCCTCGAGTTTCAAGACGAACTCAACGAATGGCTCCCCGGCGACACCATCACGATGTATGAGAACCTTGTGGAGCAGTTGAAGCGCCAGAAGAAGAAGATTTACGGTCACGACCTGTTCAACAACAAGAAACTCACCTTTGAGCCCAATATGAACATTGCCACCCCCGACAACTACCGTCTGGGGCCCGGCGATGCCGTGTTCATCGACATCTATGGTGCCTCGCAGAAGACCATTGAGGGCACTGTATCGCCCGACGGTACTGTAGTCATAGAAGGCTTCGGGCCAGTGGCTGTGGGCGGCATGACGGTAGCGCAAGCCAACTCTGCCATTCGCTCCCGTCTCGGCTCGCGCTACCAGAGTTCTAAACTCCGGCTCACTGTGGGCGAGACCCGCTCTATCATGGTCAACGTGGTGGGCGACGTGAAAGTTCCCGGCACCTACACCCTCTCTGCCTTCGCCACCGTGTTCCACGCCCTCTACATGGCAGGTGGCGTGAAAGACATCGGTACGCTGCGCAACATCAAGATTTACCGCAACAGTCAACTCATCTCCACTGTCGATATCTACGACTACCTCCTCAACGGCCGCATGACCGGCAATGTGCGTCTGCAAGACAACGACATGGTGATGGTGGGCTCGTATGACTGCCTCGTGGTCATCGACGGCAAGGTGAAACGCCCGATGTACTATGAGATGAAGCGCAACGAGAGCCTCGCCGCCCTCATCAAGTATGCCGGCGGATTCACAGGCAATGCCTACAAGCAGTCGGTACGCGTCATCAGGAAGACAGGCCGCGAATACTCCATCTACAACGTCGATGAGTTCGACATGTCGTCATTCAAACTTGCCGACGGCGACTCCATCACCGTAGACTCCATCCTCGACCGCTGGAGCAACATGGCCGAGGTGAAGGGTGCCGTGTTCCGTCCCGGCATGTACCAGGTGGGCGGAGAAATCACCACCGTGCGCTCCCTCATCGAGCATGCCGAGGGCTTGCGCGAGGAAGCCTTCACCGCCCATGCCGTGATGCACCGCATGAAGGCCGACCGCACCCTTGAGGTGCTACGCCTCGACATCGACGGCATCCTCAACGGCACGAAGGCCGACGTGGAACTGAAGCCCAACGACGTGCTGTTCATCCCCACCCGCCAAGACCTGATGGAAGAACAGACGCTCACCATCCATGGCGAGGTGCACTATCCCGGAGTCTACCGCTATGCCTCCAACGAGACCATCGAAGACTTCATCCTCCAGGCCGGAGGTCTGAAGGAGACCGCCTCGACAATGAAGGTCGACGTGTCGCGCCGTGTCACCAACCCCAACGCACTGACCACCGACTCCATCATCGCCCAGACATTCAGTCTGGCGCTGAAAGACGGTTTCGTGGTAGAAGGTGAGCCCGGTTTCACCCTGATGCCTTTCGACGAGGTATATGTGCGCAAGAGCCCGGGGTCGTATAAGCAGCAGAACGTGATGATAGAAGGAGAGGTAATGTTTGCCGGCACCTATACCATCTCTTCAAAGAACATGCGGCTCAGCGAACTCGTGCGCACCGCCGGTGGTGTGAACGACCGTGCCTACGCCAAGGGTGCGCGATTGGAACGCCGCTATACCCAGGAGGAGCGCCTCAACGCCATCGAGGCCCAGAAGAAAGCCCGCGAGCAGGCCGAACTCAACCTTCAGGAGCAGATGGCCAAGAGCGGTATTGCCGCCAACTTGGGCGACTTGAGCCAGCAGGCCCAGTCGCAGCAGTTGAAGAAATACGAAGTGGGCGAGACCTACCCCGTGGGTATCGACCTGGAGGAAGCCCTCAACAATCCTGGCGGCGACGAGGACATCGTGCTGCGCGAGGGCGACCGCATCATCGTGCCACAATACACCGGTACGGTGAAAATCAGCGGCGAGGTGATGCACCCCAATTCCGTGGTGTATGAGGCCGGCAAGAAAGCGAGTTTCTACATCGACCAAGCCGGTGGCTATGGCTCCAACGCCCGCAAGCGCCAGGCCTACATCATCTACATGAGCGGCAAGGTGGCCAAGGTGAGCCACGGCGCGAAACCACAGCCCGGCTGTGAGATTGTGGTGCCGTCGAAAGCCATTACCAAGACCACCTTGCAGGAGCGCCTGAGCATTGCCACCGCCGTAGGCTCCTTCGCCGCCATCATCGCCACCATCGTCAACATCATCAAGTAGGTTGCCCGTCGTGCCCTTCGCGGGCGTGACCCCCATCGTGCAGGCTTATGATAGACGTGAAGAAACTCTTTGGCACCGACAAGCGCACCGCCCTGATGACGAAAAACATTCTCTTGTCGTTTCTCATCAAGGGATGGTCGGGGTTGGTCACCCTGCTCCTCGTGCCTGTCACCCTCCACTGCCTGGGCGAATACAAGAACGGCATCTGGATTACCGTGAGCACGATGCTCATCTGGATCGACAACCTCGACATCGGTCTGGGCAACGGTATGCGCAACAAACTTGCCACCCACCTGGCCCACGGCGACACCGTGCAGGCGCGCCAATGCGTCACCTCCACTTTCGTGATGCTCGTCGCCATCATCATCCCCGTGATGCTCGTCGCCATCGGTCTGACACATGCCTTCGACCTCTATGCATTCCTCAATGTCGACCCCGGCAAGGTAGACGACCTCACGCAGGTGGTCGTCGTGTCCATCATCTTCGTGTCGTCTACATTCATCTTCAAGTTCATTGGCAATCTATACCTTGGACTGCAACTGCCCGCTGTCAACAACCTGCTCGTCACCATAGGCCACACGCTCGCCCTCGTAGGCACCTACGCCGTATATCTCTCGGGCAGCCGGTCGCTGATGCAGGTGGCCATAGTGAACACCTGCGCCCCACTGGTGGCCTATTTGCTCGCCTATCCCTACACCTTCTACGTGCGCTACCCCGAGTTACGCCCTACCATGAAGTTCTTCGACCTTCAGTCGGTGAAGGGACTCTTCAGCATCGGCGTGAAGTTTTTCGTGTTGCAAATAGCGAGCATACTGCTTTTCATGACATCCAACATCCTGATATCAAGGCTCTTCGACCCTGCCATGGTGACTCCATACCAGATAGCCTACCGCTACTTCAGCATCGTGATGATGCTCTTCACCATCGTCAGCACGCCCTTTTGGACTGCCACTACCGATGCCTGGGAGCGGGGCGACAAGGCATGGATTACCAAGTCGAGGCAGAGCATGGACATAATCATGTTGGCGGTGGCAGCCACCCTCGCGCTGATGACCCTCATCTCCGGACCAGTCTACAAGATATGGGTGGGCGACGTAGAGATACCCTTCATGCTGAGCGTGCTCATGGCCATATACATGTTCGTCATCCTGGAGAGCATGAGTTACTCCTTCTACCTCAACGGTATGGGAGCCCTCACGATGCAACTCATCCTCACCCTCTCGGCAGCGGTGGTGTTCGTGCCCCTCACCTGGGCAGCAGTGGGTGTGAGTCCGAGCGTAGAGACCATCGTGGCGGTGATGATTGTCGTCAACCTGCCGGGGCTTCTCGTCAACCTGCTGCAATACCGCCGCATCATGCGGGGCACAGCCCACGGCATCTGGCTACAATGACATTTACCGAAAGCCGGTGGCCACAAACGCCGTTACCTCATTGCAGAGTCATATACCTCTGTGTCTCTGTAACCCTATGTTGAAATATATTTTTGCCATATGGAAGAAAAAAGAAATAGAAAGAAAATTGTCATCGATTTCATCGGCCTGCTCAAGGCCATCCGCAACGACAAACTGATGATGTCGGTGTTTCTGATTGCCTCGGCCATCCTGGGACTTGCCGTGAGTTTCGGTACGCCCAAGGAGTACAAGGCATCGGTGATGCTTGCCCCAGAGACAGCCACGAGCAACAGTCTCACGTCGAACATCTCGTCGCTGGCATCGATGGTAGGCATGAACATGGACTTCAGCAAGACCAACGACGCCATTTATCCCGAACTCTACCCCGACCTCATCCAGTCTACCGACTTCATCGTCGACCTCTTCCCCGCAAGGGTGACGACGAAAGACGGCAGTGTGACGACCGACTATTTCGACTACCTGAAAAACCATACCCGCGAGGCATGGTATATGGCGCCTACCAAGTGGCTGAAGAAGTTGGTGGAGATGGTGAAGACCGACGATGGTTTCTACTCCACCGACAGCACGAAGGTAGACCCCTTCAGGCTCACCAGAGACCAGTTCGACATCGCCCACAGCATCAGCAAGAACATCGACTGCTCCGTAGACAAGAAGACCAGCGTCATCACCATCGAGGTGACCGACCAAGACCCCGTGGTATCAGCCACGATGGCCGACTCGGTGCGTGAGCGCCTCCAGGCGTTCATCACGCAGTATCGCACGCAGAAAGCCCGCAACGACCTCGCCTACATGGAGAAACTCTTTGCCGAAGCCCGTGAGCAGTATGTAAAAGCCCGTCAGCAATACGCCGCCTATTCCGATGCCAACCAAGAACTGATGTTGCAGACGTTTAAGTCGAAGCAGGAAGACCTTGAGAACGACATGCAGTTGAAATACAACGCCTACACCCAGGTTTACGAACAGTTGCAGTTGTCGAAAGCCAAGGTACAGGAGAACACGCCGGCATTCACCGTGGTACAGTCGGCCTCTGTACCCGTGAAGCACATCAACAAGTCGAAACTGGTGATGATGACATTGTTCATGTTTCTCGGTGCTACCCTCAGGGTGCTCATCCTGATGTGGAAGAAGCGCCGGCAAGTGTTCGTCTTCGAGTAAACCGCCACCATGCCCGCAGACCAGTCATCCCATAGCCAAGGCTCCTGGAGCGCATGGAGCGAGTGCACACGCCATTGGCGTGCCTACGTGCTTGCGTGGGCCGTCGCCATTGCCGCTGCCTTCGTGATATGCGCCGGCATCCCCAACACCTACAGCGCGCAGGTGAAGATAGCCGACGAGCACAAGGAGTCGGACCTGCTGCTTGGCCTCAACGCCTTCGCCTCCTGGGCGAAAGGAGCCATCAACGAGCGTCAGGGTGTCCGTCTTCCCGATGTCTACTACCGACTGGTCACCTCGCCTTCGTTCATCGACGAGATGAAGCAAGTACGGGTAGAGGGCTATGGCACCGACTATTACCACTATATTCTCCGTCACCACAAGTCGTCGTGGTGGGAACAATTCGCCAAGGCTTTCTCCAGCGACACCCTCACTGAAGAAGAGCGGGTGACGGAAGTCATCCGTGGCAGCATCCGCTCCAAGGTGTCTTCTAAATACGGCACCATCGTCTTGCAGGTGACCGACCAGGACCCTCTGGTGGCAGCGATGCTCGTCGACTCCGTGCGCCAGCACTTGCAGCACCGGTTGGTGGAGCACTCCCGCCTGCGCGCTTTCCGCGACCTGATGACCGCTGCCTCGAAGATGGAGCAAGCCAAGCAACGCTACGAGAAAGCCCGTGACGAATACACCCGCTTTGCCGACACCCACGCCGACCTCACGTCGCCCAAGGCCTCGTCGATGGAAGACCACCTGCTCAAGGAGTATGAGCACACCTTTGAGTCGTATTCGCGTGAATGTGAGCAATATATCCGCGCTAAGGCCATCGTCGACAAGTTCTCCTTCAAGTTTGCAGTGCTGAAGAACGCCACCGTACCCCACCAGTCGGCGGGCCCCTCCACTTTCGGCTACTCCCTCGCTTTCCTCTTCCTCGCCACTGTCTTCGTCAGTTGGTGGGCATTAGGACTCCGCAAATACAAAGAATACAAAACCAAGGCATAGATGGACATCATCCTTATCATCATCATGAGTCTGCTGCTTGCCGCCTTCCTGTTCTTCAAGTTGGGCGACATCTTCTCGCCATGGACGATTACCACCGTCATCTGGCTCGCCATCGAGGTGATGTTCCTGTTTCAGGGCGACCTGCTCTACCCTCTCGGCAACCAGTTCCATTCCTGCCTTGCCCTGTGGCTCCCCATCTTCTGTGCCTCGGCCATGGTCACCTACTACGTGTTGCCAAGAGGCAATACCGGTCAGACGCTGAGCGACATCCCCGACATCAACCAGGCACTCTTCAACCTGTTCTATGTCATCTCGATGGTCATCACCCCACTCTATCTCTACAAGATTATGCAGGTGGTGATGATGTTCGACAGTTCCGACATGCTCAACAACATCCGTATGCTGGCGGTGTATGGTGATGAAAACTACGGTTTCCTCAACTACTCCTACGTGCTCAACCAAGTGCTGCTCGTGGTAGGACTCTGGCGCTACCCAAAGGTGCCGTTGTGGCAACTCATTACCATCATCATCGCCAGTCTGATGAGTGCCTTCGCCATCATGGAGAAGGGTATGCTTTTCTTCCTCTTCGCCGGCGTGCTCTTCGTACTCTACGAGAAGCGAGTCATCAAGATGCGGTCTATCCTCATCTCCTCGGCAGTGCTCATACTGGTGTTCTTCCTCTTCACCACCGCGAGGTCTTATCGTGAGGACGCCGACCCCAACGAGGATCTGACGTTCCTCGACTTCTTTGCCATCTACGTGCTCTCGCCCGCCGTGGCTTTCGAGTATGTGGAGGAAGACCTCACCCCACAGTTGGGCTCGCATACGTTCCAAACCATCTACATGTTTCTCAACCGGTTTGGCGGCGACTATGAGGTGAATGCCAAGATTCAGGAATTTGTGTGGGTGCCCCTGCCCACCAATGTCTACACCGTCTTCCAGCCTTTCTTCGAAGACTTCAAGTACAAGGGGGTAGCGCTCTTCGCCATGTTCTACGGCGTGTTCAGCGGTCTGGCCTACCGCATGGCGCGCAACGGCAACAGCGTGGGGAAATGCCTTTATGTGTATGTTGTCTATGTGCTTGCCCTGCAGTTCTTCCAGGAGAATGTGATGATGAGCATCGTCAACGTCATCCAGTTCACCTTCTTCACCACTTTGGTTTGCCAGCAGCGCATAGGCCTGGGCTTCTTTATCGGTGCCGACCGTTCGCATACGCCGCAGGCTCCACCTGAGAGCAGCGATGCCATCACCACTCTATGATGGAGAAGAAAAAAACAATGGAAAGCGAGACAAAAAATGGGAGACAAAGAAATCCTATTTACTCCCCATACTCTCCCTATATACCTTAATATACTGCTTTCTGATATTATCGGGACTGAAGACACCGAGCACCTTATCCCTGTCGACCGGAGAACCGATATGCGTGGCTACCTTTTGCACAAAGGCGTCGTAGTCGCCGTAGGGGAAGACATCCACCCCCTGGCACTCGCCGAGGTAGTCGGCTATCCTCACCCTGTCGGACATCAGCACCGGCGTGTTCAAGGTGAGCGCCTCAAGAGCCACATACGAGAAAGCCTCATACATCGACGGTATAACCACCAGCGAAGCCTTGGCGTAGAGCGACCTAAGTTCCTCGTCGGGGATATTGGTGTGTATGGTCATGTCGGAACGCACGTCTACCTCTCCCCGTCCCACGCAGTGGATGTCGTATTCCCCCTCTGGCAGGTGGTAGAGATAGTCGAAGCCTTTGTTGAACGCATTGAAACGCCCGATGAAGAGCACCATACGCTTGTCTTTCTCCACCGGAGCAGGCAGTTCGCTGACCTTGAAGCGATTCCAATGCGGTATGCGCCTCACCTTGTGCTTGGCGAAACTGAAAAACGCCGTATCCTCTGAATTGATGGTCACTATCCTATGGGGAAGACCCAAAAACGGCCTTATCATCACATAGAAGAACACCTTTCCCAACAACGGTCTTCTCAGCATCCTGAAGGGATGCCAATGGGCGGTATAGACAATGCGCTTGCGCAACAGGCGAGCCATCACCAACGACTGGAACACGTTGAAAGCCGTATACCCGTTGACATGCACCACATCGGCCTTTGTCGCCTTCATCGTGGTGTAGAGCGAGTGCCATCCGAAGACAAAGTTGACCAGTCTCGACTCCCTCACCTTGCAGTTCAAGGGCGGTGTGACCCTTACCTCCTCACAGTCTTCAAAGAGTTGCGAGAGGGCGTGGCAGTAGGTACTGATACCATCCACCCTTCCGCTGGGGTCGGGACTGATGGGCACTATTTTGATGGGGGCAGCAGTATCTTTCATCGGACATTGTCGTTGGTTTACATGCAAAATTAGCCTTTTTTTTTGATTCCGATATCAAATCCCCCGAAAAAGACGCAAAGAGTGCGAAACATTATTTTCTGCTTCAAACAATAATGCATGAATAATTCAGTTATAAATATAAAAGGAGGACAGGTCTGCCTGATGGCAAGCACCGCCCTCGATACTCGAAAACACACTACAGATATTTGATTGGAATGACCTACCACATACTTATCATCATCATAGCCCTGATAGCAAGTGCTGCCTGCGGATTCATCATGATTCCCCAGATTATGAATTTCTGCAAGCGCAAGAACATCTATGATATCCCCAACGCGCGGAAGTTGCACAAGAACGCCATTCCCCGCCTGGGCGGCATCAGTTTCATGCCCAGCATGCTCCTCGCCTTCCTGCTGGCCATCCTCGTGATGGACAATGTCACCGGTCAGGAACATGTAACCATCAGCCTCTGGACCTGCACCTTTTTCATCAGCCTGATATTAATCTACGGTATCGGCATCATCGACGACCTCATCGGCCTTGGGGCGAAGACAAAGTTCGTGGTACAGATTATCGCTGCCTCGTTGCTTCCCGCCTCCGGGCTCTACATCAACGACCTCTATGGTTTCCTCGGCATCCACGAGATAGCGTTCTGGCCCGGGGCCTGCATCACCGTGTTTCTCATCGTATTCATCGACAACGCCATCAACCTCATCGACGGCATCGACGGTCTGGCAGGTGGTCTGTCGTTCCTTGCCCTTGGCGGTTTCCTCGCCTGTTTCATGCGCGAGAACCTCTTCACCTACTCCATCCTCATCTCCGGACTGATGGGCGTGCTCATTCCCTACCTCTACTTCAACGTGTTGGGCGACCCGTCGAAGAACCGCAAAATCTTCATGGGCGACTCCGGCAGCCTCACCCTGGGTTTCATCCTCGGCTTCCTCTTCGTGAAGTTTGCCATGAACAATCCCATGGTGATGAGTTACCACAAAGACGGGCTTATCCTCTCCATCACCATGCTCATCGTGCCGATGTTTGATGTGGTGAGGGTGGTGCTCATGCGCACCTACCACCGCCGTCCGCTCTTCCAAGCCGACAAGAACCACATCCATCACAAACTCATGCGCTCGGGCATGAGCCAGCACCAGTCGCTTATCATCATCCTCGCCGTGGCACTGCTCTTTGCCGCCATCAACATCCTCTTCACGTTTGGGCTGAAACTCAACCTCACTGCCACCCTGACCATCGACGTGGTGCTGTTCGTGATTTTCAACTATGTGGTAAACTATGGCATCCGCCGTCACGGCAACCCTGTTTTTGAACTATGACTCCCGTTCCCGACGTCTCCGTCATCATCGTCAATTATAATACACTGCACGTGTTGCAGCCCTGTCTCGACAGCATCGAGGCACAGACCCATGATGTGGACTACGAGGTAATCGTAGTAGACAACGGCAGCACCGACGGGTCGGCAGAGACACTCGCCACCGACCACCGCATCACCTTCCTGCCCACAGGAGAGAACCTGGGGTTCGGCAAGGGCAACAACTACGGGCTGAAACATGCCCGTGGGCGGTATATCTTCTTCCTCAACTCCGACACCCTGCTCCGCAACAACGCCATCAAGATGCTCTACGACTTTGCGTGCCAGTATGACGGGCGCCTGGGAGCACTGGGCTGCGTACTCGAAGACCGCCAGGGGACCCCCATCCATTCCTACGGACCTTTCCCGAAGATGCGCGACGACATCAACCACTTGCTCATCACCCCCCTGAAGAAGGCACTGCACTGCTATCACCCCCACCCCACCGTTCTCCCCGACACCTGGATGAAGGTAGACTATGTGACTGGTGCCGACCTCTTCGTAAGCCGCGACGTGCTCGACCGCTGTGGTGCCTTCCACCCCGCCTTCTTCATGTACAGCGAGGAGACGGAGATGGAACTTCGGTTTCATAAGGCTGGCTACGACAACATCCTGCTCCGCGGTCCGCGCATCGTGCACCTGGAGGGCGAGGGTGGCAAAACGGGCAAACAATCACAATTCCTGCGCGACTGCCTTCGCCAGCAGAAGAGCCAATATATCTACTTCAAACTGTCGAGTCCGCGCTGGAAATACTACCTCTACCGTATCGTCCACCCACTGCTCAGGCAAACACTGTGGTTCAACCCCCATGTGTCGTTGGCAGACAAGTGGACGATGATGAAACAACTCTTCGTAAGAACAAACACCTGACAGCATGAACATCGTCATCGACGGCCGGGTATGGTCGAAAAATGCCGCTGGAATCACCACCTTCATGTGCTGCGCCCTGACAGAATGGGCACGGCAGCGGCCTGCAGACACTTTCCACGTGATACTCCCATCGGGGCTCGACCCGAAGGTGGAGATAGGCGAGACACTACCCAACCTCAAACTGCACGACTATTCACGTTATTGTCCGCAATGGTTGCCCAACATTGTGAACATCCAGTTTCTGATGCCCTGGCTCTGCCGCAAACTGAAGGCCGACCTATATTATGCACCCGTACCTCATCTGCCCTTTGGCCTCCCCCACCGCACCCGCACCATGGTGACTGTGCACGACGTGGTACATATCGAGATGCGCGACACCATGTCGTGGACCAACCGCCTGGCGACACGCTACTTCTTTGCCCGAGCCATAAAGAAAGCCGACAAGTTGTGGGCCAACTCCTATTACACCCGCGACAAGGTAGACGAGTACTTCCCAAAACGGCGGTGCAAGGAACTGTTTGTGGGCAACGCTGCCGACCGCAGGATGTATTACGAACTGCACCTCGACGAGGAACAGAAAGACGCCATCCGCGAAAAGCACGGCATCAAAGGTCGCTTCCTGCTCTTCGTAGGGTCATTGGAACCCCGCAAGAACCTCGCCTTCCTGCTCAGCGTCATCCCCGAACTCTACCGCAAGCACCAAATACAACTGGTTGTAGTAGGCGGCAAAGGATGGCGCAACTCCGACCTGCGGACAGTGGTCGAGGCACCCGACTTCCCACAAGAAGCAGTGATTTTCTGCGGCTATCTCTCCAACCGCGAGTTGCTCGAACTATACAATACCGCCGACAGTTTCGTCTCCGCTGCCTTAACAGAAGGTTTTGGCATGCCCCAACTCGAAGCACTACGCTGTGGCTGTCCTGTCGTCACCGCGCACAACACCGCGATGATAGAAGTAGCCAAAGGTAAAGACGGAGCCACCACGGTGGAAGGCTACGAGGTGGCCAACTGGCAAAAAGCCATCCTGCGCACCCTCGAGGAGCACCCGAAAGTGAAGCAAGAGCAACTCGCCGAATACGACTGGAAAGACATCATCCACAGACTACAGACATTCATCGATGATTGACCGCCTTGCGGCAACGTCAATCTTTTAAAAAACACTTCTCGGCAAAAACAAAACATAAACAAACATGACTATCAGAAGCAAAGCCCCACTACGTTTGGGGTTGGCAGGTGGCGGCACCGACGTGTCGCCCTACTGTGACCTCTACGGCGGTCTGGTACTCAATGCCACCATCAACCTCTATGCCTATTGTACCATCGAAGAGACCGACAACGGCATGATAGAGATACACTCCTGGGACTCGGGAGTGCATGAGACCTTGAAGAGCCAACGCCGTCTTGACATCGACGGCAAGGCTTCGCTCATCAAAGGCGTGTACAACAGAGTGGTGAGCGATTTCGACCTGCCTCCGCTCTCCATGCGTATCACCACGCACAACGATGCTCCCATAGGTTCGGGATTGGGCACCTCGTCTACCATGGTAGTCTGCATCCTCAAAGCATTCGCCGAGTGGCACAACCTGCCTCTTGGCGACTATGAGTTGGCAAAAACGGCTTTCGTCATCGAGCGTCATGACCTGGCTTTTGACGGAGGAAGACAAGACCAGTTTGCTGCCGCCTTCGGCGGGTTCAATTTCATCGAGTTCCATGCCAATGACCTGACTATCGTCAATCCACTGAAAATCAAACGATGGATAAAAGACGAACTGGAAGCATCGATGCTGCTCTATTACACAGGACGCTCACGCTTGTCGGCAGAAATCATCTCCGAGCAACAACGCAATACCCGAGAAGGCAACCAAGAGGCCATCGAAGCCATGCATCTCATCAAGCAGAGTGCCATCGACACCAAAGTGGCATTGCTCAAGGGCGACATCGGCACCATGGCAGACATTTTGCAAGAGCAGTGGAAGAACAAGCAGAAGATGGCTTCGGGCATCACGAGCAATGCCATCAGGAAAACCATCGACGTGGCCATGGAAGCCGGTGCGCAAGCCGGCAAGATCTCGGGCGCCGGTGGTGGAGGGTTCATCTTTTTCTTTGTCGACCCCACACGCAAACAAGCCGTGGCCGATGCATTGACAGCCCTCGACGGCCACACCATGCACTTCAACTTCAGCGAAGGCGGTGCACAAAGTTGGAAAATCTATCCCACCGACAAAGTCAACAAAATGTAACGAAATGGATATCATATCTATCACACGACAACATATCAGCGAATCGGTCAGGGTGAAAGAAGCACTCCTCCACGACCCCAAAGCCATAGAGACCATCAGCCAGATAGCCCTCGTATGCACCGAAGCCTATCAGAGAGGCAACAAAGTGATATGGGCGGGAAATGGCGGCAGTGCCGCCGATGCACAGCACATGGCAGGTGAGATGGTAAGCAAATTTTACTTCGACCGTCCTGCCATCCCTTCCATCGCCCTCACCACCGACACCTCCATCATCACCGCCATCGGCAACGACTACGGCTACGAGATGGTATTCTCACGCCAGTTGCAAGCCAATGCGGTGAAAGGCGACGTGTTCATCGGCATCTCCACCTCGGGGAATTCACGCAATTTGGTAACCTCGATTGATATCTGCCGCCAACGCGGCGTCACCACGGTGGCACTTGTAGGAAGCCAACCTTGCAACATGGACACATGGGACTATGTAGTAAAGATTCCCAGCCGCTCCACCCCACGCATACAGGAATGCCAGACCCTCATCGGGCACATCATCTGCTGCATCGTAGAAGAGAATCTTTTCGGCAAAAAGAGTAACGAACCATGAAGACAGTCATTATAGCAGGAGGCCAAGGCACACGCATCGCCTCCGTCAACAGCGAGATACCCAAAGGTATGATTCCGGTGGCGGGGAAACCCATCATCGAACACGAACTGGAACTTTGCCTCCGGCACGGGCTCTCCGACTTCATCTTCATTACGGGATATCTGGGCGACCAGATAGAAGCCTATTTCGGTGACGGCAAACGCTGGGGGGCACACATCACCTATTTCAGGGAAGAGCACCCTATGGGCACTGCGGGTGCATTGGGGATGTTAGGAAACCTGCTCCAAGACGATTTTTTCGTGCTTTATGGTGACACCATTGTCGACATCGACATGCACGCCATGCTCGATTTCCATAACCATCACCATGCTGATGCCACGCTCTTCGTTCATCCCAACGACCATCCCTACGACTCCGACCTCGTGGATATCGATGCAGAGGGCAGAGTGAGGCGCTTTCTCCTCAAGCCACACACAGAAGGGCTTATCAGCCACAACATGGTAAATGCCTCGCTGTTTATTTTTTCGCCACGGATTCTCGAAGAGATAGAAAAGGGCAGAAAGAGCCACATAGAAAAAGACGTGCTGCCCCGTTGCCTGGAAAAAGGGATGCGGCTATATGGATATGTTTCTTTCGAGTACATCAAAGACATGGGCACCCCCGACAGGTATCACGCCGTATGTGCCGACGTAGAAAACGGCACCGTGGCACGGCGCAACCGCCGGAATCTTCGTCCTGCCATTTTCCTCGACCGCGACGGCACCATCACCGAGGAGATAGGCCTGTTGCATCGGGCCGACCAACTGCGGCTCATCGAAGGTGCTGGCGAGGCCATCCGCCTCATCAACGGCAGCGACTTCCTTGCGATTGTCGTGACCAACCAGCCCGTCATAGCCCGTAACCTCTGCTCTCTGGAAGAACTGGATGAAATCCACGCCACCATGGAAACCATGCTGGGGCATGAGCATGCCTACGTCAATGCCATCTACTTCTGTCCGCATCACCCCGATGGCGGCTATCCCGAGGAGCGTAAGGAATACAAGGTGAAATGTGACTGCAGGAAACCTGCTCCCGGCATGCTCCTACAAGCCGCGAAAGAGTGGAACATCAATCTGGCGGAGTCTTATATGATTGGCGACAGCCAGCGCGACGTGGAAGCGGGAGAGCGAGCCGGATGCAAGGCATCGGTGCGTATCAATACCAACCAGCCCAACGCCCTGCTGGATGCCGTGAGGGAGATTTTTGGGGGTTGAGATTTGAGATTTGAGGTTTGAGATTTGAGATTTGAGTTTCTCTTGATTGTCGGCGGCACCTCAGCATACTGAAAGTAAACTTTCGTCTGCATTCGACTTGCACGACAATTGAGGTTTGGGCTGTTATCTATGCTTTATAACGGTATTTATCTTTCTCTCGGAATCTCTTTTACCTCTCCTTGAGCATTGGTAAATGTGAGGATGTGATTGCCGGGGGCGAGGTTCATGTAGGCGCAGGGGTTGCCACTGACATCGATGCCGTCGATACGGGTCAGGCGGTCGCCCAAACGTAACCCCAAAGCATACGAACGGCTCTTGCTCCACACAATAGTGACATAAAGATTATCATCCTCGCGGAGCATCATCACAAAATCCCCGAACGTGTTTGCCACCGTCACGCCATTGTCATAATGATATGGACTGAATATCATCTGGTGCGTGTTGTAATCGATGACCATCGAACCGTATTTCAAGACAGCACTGCCCAGTACTAAATCATTGGCCGACTGTAGGTTGGTTGTCACCTGACGAAACACGCAACCGCCGATACAAAGACTGTCAAGACGAAGCATCATCACATGCTCTTCATCGGTCTTGCCGTAGATGCCTGCAGTGATGCTTCCCACGGCAGTGTCGAGGGTGTCGGCATCGGTGATGTCTTTGCTACGCACGTCGAGGAAATTAGGAGAACCTGTGTCGAACATACACCATCGTTTTTTGTCAGCACGGGTTGACACTTGCAGATACGGCACACGTATATCTTTGAACGGGATACGGAAGCCCTCTTCACGGTCAAAGACACCATGTCGGTCGGTAATGACCATTATACCTTTCTCGGTGTCAATTTTCACGGCGCGATGCTTGGAGATAAGGTCGCTTCCGATGCAACCAACAATCTGCCGACAGTCGTATTCGGTGTTGACCATGCTTTGTTTGGGAGTAAGGACTACCCGGTAGTTTCTTACGGTGACATGCCCGATATGCATCTCGGGGATGCGTTTCACATCCCTAAGACGCACATGATTGGCGGCATCGCTTATGAGAGAGATACCAAACTTCTTTTTCAGCGTGACAGCACGGTCGGTAAACACCAGACCCACGCTACAGCCAGTATCGAAAACAAACTGATGGGTGCGCCCCTCTATCTCCACAGGGATGATGATTCTGCCACCACGAAACTCGATGGGGATGGTGTCACAGAAGTCCTTCTCCTTGATACGCATCTTGGAGAAATACTGTGCACTGGCAGACAGCACCATGCCCAACGCCAGCATCAAACAACATATCAACTTGTATGATATCGCCCAAAGTTGGGCTATGCGACATGTCATTCTTTTCTTAACAAACAATAATATTCTCTAGTACCTTCCGATAAACGTTGTACAGTGGCTCTTAATTCAATCCTACTATCATCGATAATTTCAACTTTCCATAAGCATTCATCAATTTTCATTTGGCTGTATTTGTCATTACAATCCCATTGACCTTGGTATGAACTATCGTCAAGTTTTTCAAGATAAGAATCCGTAAAAGAGAAACTTCCTTCTGAAACAAACGACCCATCCTTATGGAATGTTATCCCACCCAGTTCCGAATGGTCGGGAGTGATGTTTGGGCCATTTCTAACTGTAATTGACGCATCTTCAATTTTCCACGAACCTACTAACGTATCCTTCATCGAACATGAAGTAAATAAGGCAAGCGTGGAAATCAAAATTAAATATATAATATTCTTCATAATTTCACCTCTTTTATTCGATTCGTGTCAGGAGCGACTATTAAATACCTATCAACAACTGCGCTGCTGTTGAAATGACTTGCTTCAATTCTGTTGGAGCCTCGAGGATTTCGTAGCCAACTAGTTTATATTGGAATGTAGGAATGCTGTCACCAACAATTTCGCCCTTCAGTTTAATCAATGCAGTAGACTGCAACAAACCAACCAATGAACCTTTCAGGTGCACCCTGAAGGTGCCTTCACAGGTCTTTGAGAAGCCGTCTTCGGTAAGTTGAGGCTCACCCATCTCCACGACATCGCACACATCCGGTTTCATTAAGATGGTGCCGTCTTTGCATAATTCCTTGGCATTCTCTGTCATGTATTCTACAAAGGAGTTCTTATCGAGTTTTTCCAGACCGGGATCCAGAAGACTGTGTTTCTTTTTCGAGAATAGTTGTCTCCACACTTCCCTCACACTGGCAAACTCGCTGTCCTCTCCTTTATCCTTTAATTTGTCTATCACTTCCATAAATTGGGCATAGTCTTGATACGAATCATTGAACAGGTCTGCCATGGCACTGTATTCTCTCCGCATCTTATAAGCCTCCTCCATATGTTCACTTGACTTACCGGAGAAGTAACCAATATAGTCGTCCAAGGCCTTGAGACCTTCCTTGATATTGGTGTAAGGAGTGTCCAATAACTTTTGGAATTCAACTTCGGGGTCACGCTGCTCACAGGCGAGAAGAAAGAAAGGAATCAAAAGGAAAAACCATTTCTGCCAACTGTTAGTGCTTTTTTTCATGACTTATATTTTTATTGGTTTCACATTCGTTTGAAAATAAGGATAAGGAATACTCATGAAATCTATCTCGCAACCTTGGTCACGGTGTGCCCATTCTCCAACAACACCGTAGCGGTTACCTCCGACGAAGGAGCATTGGTAAACATGTAACACTCTATTTCGTTATCCGAAACGCTATCGAAAAACAAGCCCCCTTTCACATTCCACGATATTTGCCGGATAGGAGCATCGCTGCTTATCCGATAGTGTTTACAGAAATTGATGTCTTGAGAAACCTCTATCGGAGAGCACAATTTGTCTAACTTCCTATAAAGGAATGAAGTAGTGATACTGTCCACGATATCGATGTTGTCGTTAAACTTACCCTCCTCATCCAAGTGGGGGTCATGGTTCATGCCTTCAAACCGATACAGTTCACAAGGCAATCCCCTCCGGTCCATCTCTTCCTTGATAATACCACTGCCACGAAGGCGGTCTCCCTCTCCCAAGAACAAGTCGACCAACAACGGATTATGAAAGAACGGGACACCCTCACGGAACGGCACAATATCATCGTCTGTTCCATGCATCAACAGAAAATCGGGGTCGTCTGCCCTATTGATATAATCCAACTCGGTGATGCCACCCCATAATCCCACTGTTCCCAGAAGTTTCACGGGTGCGGGCAAATCTCCTAACTCCTTGAGATAAAACTGGTCGATGTCTTCATAATTATCCTCATCCGTCAGGATTGATGCCATAAGGGCGGTAATGGCTCCAGCACTATGTCCTACAAGAAATATGGCATTGGTATCAATACCATAATCTTCGGCATGGTCGATGAGGAAATGCGCAGCCTTGCCGGCATCCTGCACAGCCCGGTAAATGGTACGCCGAATGGTGTGGAGGCCTACAAACGAGCAGCCCAACCTGTAATTGACTGAAGCCACCACAAAACCACGGGTAGCATAATGCTGTGCCAAGTGGCGCATAAATGATCCACCCTTGTCACCAAAGAGGAAAGCCCCTCCGTGCAGGAGGATGACAAGGGGTCGCTTGCTTACCGTGTCATCTCCCAAATAATACACATCCATGAACAGGTCGATGTCCTTGGTAACAAGTTGATACTTGCTGCGCAACGAATCTATATAGGTATCATAGTCTGAGACGGGAATATCGCCCACAGAATTTGACGAGTAAAAACCCGCATCTCTCGAATAAAAAACGTCTCTATCCACTTGGGCAGTGTCTTCAGTGATGGGCTCCAAATACCGGATAGGATGTTTCGTGGGTATGGGTTTATCAGCGGCAACCAAGTCACGGCGTGTGAACGCAGAAGTAATCTTGTCGCCATTGACAGTGACTATGTCGCCAACCATAGAATCGTTCTCAAGACGAAGTTCTGCCAAAGTGTTTCCAGAGACATCCTTTATGATATCTTCATCGAGGAAAACACGGATGGAGTCAATATCACTGTTCCTGCAAACCACACAATAGGCATCGCCTTTCTCCGGAGCGACCAGCAAAAACTCCCCATCGGGGATATTTGCCAGATACACACCCTTCAGCGACTCCCCGAGGGTTGCATCCTTGCAGGAACAGAAGAAGGCTGTAAGCAACAGAAGACTTATACTAAATATTTTTTTCATGGTCAAGAGATGTAGTTACACTTCAAAGCATGACATTAACAGCATTTATAAATTAAAGTCCAAAAGTACGAAAAAAAAGACAAAATAAATCATGATTCGAAGAAAAATGGTGATACGAATATGGATTATATACCTATATAGACATATACATCACCATTTCCTTATCTATTATGGTAGTTGATTTGCAAGAAACGGGCACATTGTTTGGAAATGTAAGCATTTCACCATATCTTTGCGAGTGAGTTATTGTCATCAAACAATCAACCTATAATTTTATCTTATTACATTCAACAATTGCTCATGAAAATAGAATGGATAGATGGATTCACCATCAGCGTTGGTTATAATGGTCATACGGTGACACTGTCGGCGAACAGAGAAGGATTGCTGTCGTTGGCCAAACAGTTGATGGCAATGGCAAATGAAGAGCCTGGCACGCATATTCATTATGACAAGTTCAATTCTCTTGAAGACGGCTCTGTTGAACTCATTGTAGAGAAGATAGAGTCTAATTCCAAATAAAAATTTGGATTTCCGCTCGCTTAATCGTACTTTGCTGCTTCGCAGCGAAGGTATTCACGCTCGGAAAAACCAAAATGTTTTTGGTTTTTCGCTCGTTTAATCGAACTTTGCTGCTTCGCAGCGAAGGTACTCACGCTCGGAAAAACCAAAATGTTTTTGGTTTTTCGCTCGCTTAATCGTACCTTTGGCCTGCGGCCGAAGGTACTTCGCTCGGGAGAGAAAACAAAAACTACGTATTTTGTTTTGCTTTCCGCTCGCTTAATCGTACCTTTGCAAAAAAGAATAGATGATGATGAAAGAAGGAATGAAAAAAAGCGGAAAACCGGTGATAATCGCCGGCCCGTGTGTAATAGAGTCGGAACTGCTGCTGAAAGAGGTGGCTGAGGAGATAGTGGCACTGAATGCCCGTCTGGGCATCGACATCATCTTCAAGTCGTCGTTCGACAAGGCCAACCGCACTTCGGTGGCATCGTTTCGGGGTCCAGGACTGGAGAAAGGCTTGCAGATGCTCGCCGACGTGAAGTCGAAATACGGCCTCAGGATACTCACCGACATCCATGAGAGTTGGCAGGCAAAGCCTGTCAGCGAGGTAGCCGACGTGCTGCAGATACCCGCTTTTCTGTGTCGTCAGACCGACCTGCTGGCAGCCGCAGCCCGTACCGGTCGTGTGGTAAACATCAAGAAAGCACAGTTTCTCAGTGGCAGAGACATGCGCTACCCCGTGGAGAAAGCCCTCGACGCCGGTGCCACAGAGGTGTGGCTCACGGAGCGCGGCAACATCTATGGATACAACAACCTAGTGGTGGACTTCCGCAACATCGCCGATATGCTCGACATCGTGCCCTGTGTGGTAATGGACTGCACGCATAGCGTTCAGCACCCCGGCGGCAGCAACGGCACGACAGGTGGCGACCGCCGTTTCGTACCGCAGATGGCATTGGCGGCAAAGGCCTTCGGTGCCACCGGCTATTTTTTTGAGACCCATCCCGACCCCGACCACGCGCTGAGCGACGGCCCCAACATGCTGCCGCTGTCGCATCTTGGCGATGTCGTCGCCTCGTTGTTATAGAAAACAGAAAACTACAAGTAGACGCATGAACACCATTCACGAACGCCTGCTGCTGAGCAGGAAATACGCCTCGCAATGCCTGCGCGACGAGGCACAAGCCATCACCGACCTCATAGGCCAGTTGGACGAGTCGTTCGACCGCGCCGTAGAGATGATTTACCGTTGCCACGGCAAGGTGATCGTGACCGGCGTGGGGAAGAGCGGCAACATCGGTGCGAAGATTGCCGCCACGCTCTCGAGCACCGGCACACCGGCATTCTACATCAACCCCCTCGACGTATATCATGGCGACCTGGGGGTGATAACCTCCGACGACATCGTGCTCGCCCTGAGCAACTCGGGGCAGACCGATGAGTTGCTGCGGTTCATCCCCATCGTGCTGCACATGAACGTGCCTATCATAGCCATGACGGGCAACCCCGACTCTCTCCTTGCCAAATACTCCACCGCCCACATTCTGGTGAGGGTAGAAAAAGAGGCGTGCCCCCTCAATCTCGCCCCGACGAGCAGCACCACCGCCGCCCTGGCGATGGGCGACGCCCTGGCCGTGGCACTGATGGAGGTGCGCGACTTCAAGCCCCACGACTTCGCACAGTTCCATCCCGGCGGCGAGTTGGGCAAGCGCCTCCTCACCACCGCCCGCGATGTGATGAAGAGCGACGACCTGCCCATCATCCCTAACGACATGCACCTGGGCGAGGCCATCATCCACGTGAGCAAGGGAAAACTCGGTCTGGGCGTGTCGCTCCGCGACGGCAAGGTGGAGGGACTGATTACCGATGGCGACATCCGCCGCGCCATGGAGCGCTGGCAAGCCGAATTCTTCGACAAGACGGTAGGCGACATCATGACACGCTCGCCGAAATGCGTGTCGCCAGAGACGAAGGTGACAGAGATACAGCGCATCATGAACAAGCACAAGGTGCATACCGTGCTGGTGGTTGACCAGCAGCGCCACCTCCTCGGTATCGTAGACCACTACCGCTGCATGCTATAACCTTGCTGTAAAAAAAGGGATTATTATTGGAAATGAGACACAAAAACGCCATACTTCTTCTCGCACTATGCATAGCCACATGCGCCGTGGCCCAACGCAGCGACTCCCTCCTTGTGGCACAGTTGCGCAAGGAAGGTGTCACCTTCTCCAATGACAACAGCGTGGTACTGCTCATGACGGGTCAGGAGAAATTCGACGACATGTTCAAGGCCATCCGCCAGGCCCGCAGCAGCATACACCTGGAATATTTCAACTTCCGCAATGACTCCATTGCCAACCTGCTCTTCGACCTGCTCGCCGAGAAAGCCAAGGAAGGCGTGGAGGTGAGGGCTCTCTTCGACGGTTTCGGCAACGACTCCAACAACCAGCCCTTACTGAAGCACCACCTGCAGGCCATCCGTGAGAAAGGCATCCAGATAGAGGAGTTCGACCCCATCCGCTTCCCATGGATCAACCATGTGTTCTCGCGCGACCACCGCAAGATTGTGGTCATCGACGGCAAGATAGCCTACACCGGCGGTATGAACGTGGCCGACTACTACATCAATGGCACTGAGGTGGTGGGAGAATGGCGCGACATGCACTGCCGCATCGAGGGCGAGGAGGTGAACACCCTGCAGCGCATCTTCATGCGCATCTGGGAGAAAGTGACAAAGGAACGGTTGGCCGACAATCCCAAATACTTCAGACTGACCCCTACCAGCGGTGACTATTTCCATGACCTGAAACCCGACACCACCGCCAGCAAGGGCAAGAAGATGGTGGGCATTATCAACCGCGAGCCACGTGTGAGCAATAGAATCATCCGGAAGTTCTATGTAGATGCCATCAACGACGCCCGCGACAGCATCAAACTCGTCAACCCCTATTTCACCCTCACCCACAGCGTGAAGAAAGCGCTGCGCAATGCGCTGAAGAGAGGTGTGAAACTGGAAATCATGGTATCGGCGAAAAGCGACATTCCCCTGACCCCCGACTGCGGCTTCTACAACGCACATAGTCTGATGAAGCGTGGTGCCGATGTATGGATTTACGAGCCAGGGTTCCACCACACGAAAATCATCATGGTAGACGGTAGGTTCTGCACTGTGGGCAGTGCCAACCTCAACGGACGAAGTCTGCGGTGGGACTACGAGGAAAATGCGGTAATCGTCGACTCCTGCGTGACACGCCAACTCAACGACATGTTCGAACACGACAAGACAAAGAGTTTCTACCTTACCCCCGAGACATGGAACCAGTTCCGCACGCCGTGGCAGAAGTTCCGTGGCTGGTTCGCCCATCTTTTAGGGAGATGGCTTTAAATCATATCAAATCTTCCCCAAATCCACATATCCGTTCATCACAGCATAGATGGTGAGCGCAGAGACACTACGCATGCCCAGTTTCTCGGTGATGTTCTTGCGATGGGTGATAACAGTGGTAAGGCTGATGTTGAGCCTGTCGGCAATCTCCTTGTTGATAAGACCCTGAACAACAAGCGCGAGCACCTCTATCTCACGTGGTGAGAGCAGTGTCTGCTTGCGGGGGATACGGGCCTCCGGATGCGTCTGATGCATGGCATGCCCCCTTTGCATGAGGGCAAGCAGCGCCCTCACGAGATGGCTTTCCGACCCCGTGATGCAAAGGCAATGGAATTCGGAGAGCACCTTCTCGTGCTCCTCCTGTGTGGTGAGAACAATGGTCTTGTGACGCCGTTCGAGGAAGAAGTTCCTGTCGGTCATGAGCACCCCCATGTCGACGAAGAGGTGCAGGTATTTGTCGGGGCCGGCTTCCTTCAATTCATCCACCGAAGCATATGCGTCAACACTCACCAGCGTACTGATACCGGCGAGTAGTTGCCGCAGTCCCATCACCGAGAGGGAGTTGGGACATACTATGGCCACACTTGGATGTTCCGGGTGAGCCATTCTATTTCCAGAACCTCGATGTAATGTCGGTGAAATCGTCGCCCGACGCTTTCTTGTAGAGCCGCTGGTTGGTGGTACGCTCCTTGAGGCATCCCAGATGGGCGATATAAGGTCCCACCTTGATGTAGTCGAAATCCGATTTCTTCACGCTTGAAGGTATGCGCTGCCGCCCGCTATACCATGCCACACGGTATTGCGGATGCTCGCGGTGGATATGACGTGCCAGCGCATTGATGTAAGTAGGTTCTGAGTCGCCTCCCATGAAGGCGATACAAGTGATGTCGGAGTCGTATTGCTTCAGCATCTGGTCGATGACCATCGGCGTGAGCGGCTTGCCAATGTTCTCCCACAAATACTTGCTATGGCATCCTGGGCAGTGGCAAGGGCAGTTGGCGATGTTTACCGCCAGCGTCACCTCATCGGGAATTTCCTGGAACACGACTCCCGTGTTGACATACTTCAACATCTGTTCAATTATTTTATTGGTGTAGGTTGTGTGATATGATTGGTTTTCAGAGTTTCTCAGGTGTGGCATAATACCTGCGGTTGGCCTCCTGCTGCCTTGGCTCCGAGAAGTTGCTCACCCGCTTGAGGTAGCCGATGATGCGTGTCATGTAATCGACGTTGCTGGAGTGGCATTCCGGACATTCCTTCAGGAAGCGTTTGTCGATATGTCCACAGTCGTTGCAGATAGTGTTGGGTATGTTGAAGGTAAAGTAATTGCATCCCTCCTTGGCAGCCACCTTGAGCAACTGCCTGTATTGCGCCTTGGAGAGATGTTCTTCAAGGTTCATGTGGAGCGCCGACCCTCCGGTGAGGTGCTTGATATAGGGTGCTCCGTGGAGTTTGAACTTGTCGATGATGTTGAGTGAGTCGTCCTCAACGATATAGAAATAACTGTTATAGCAGTCGCGCGGCACGAAGTATCCGTCTTCGCGGTCCCACTTGGAGTGTTTCACGCCCACATTCTCTGCGGGAATCATCTCGCAGTTGAAGAGCACGTCTTTCGTGCGGTAGAGTTTGTTGTATTTCTCCACCAGTCCGAGCACGGTCTGCACGAATTCGAGGTACTCAGGATTGTCGTTGATCTTCAGTCCCATGAACTCCGCGGCCTCCACGAGTCCGTTGACACCGATGGTGAGATACTGCCTGCCGATGTTGATATATCCTGCATCGAAGAGTGGCAGCATGCCGTGCTCCTTGAGTTCCTTAAGGTTCTCGTTGTAGGCAAGTTGCACCTTGTGGCAGAGGTCGATGACTTCGGAGAGGTAGTCCTTGTAATCGATTTGGTGGTTGACGGCATACTGTATGCAGCGGTTGAGGTTGATGGTGAGCACGCTCTTCGACCCTGTCGATACGCCTCCAGCACCGAGTGTGTAACTGAAGCCGTTGTCCTGTATCTCGTTGCGCAGGCGGCAGCACGAACTGAGCGAGTCGGCATTGTCGCTCATATAGGTGAAGAAGGAGTGTCCCTCGGCATACATCTCAGCGGTGAAGTCACCCCATTCCTTGTCGATGACATCGCCATCCTTGCTGAGCAGTGCCATGGTTTCCACGGGGAAAGTGAGCACAGCCTTGGTGCGCTCGCGGTTGAACCACTTCATGAATCTCTTCTGCAGCCATGACAGTCCTGGCCAGTCGGGCTGTGAACCATCGGGGAAGTAGAAGTTGCCGAAGAGGCTCTCGAAGTAGAATTTATCGTAGTAGGCGATGTTCCAGAACACAGCCTGGTAGTTGCGTGCGCCCGTGGGCTGGTTGATGGAGTAGACGATCTGCTCGAAGCAGTCGGTAATCATCTTGTCGATGGTACGCTGTTTCACGGAGAGGTCGACCACCTTGTCGGGTTCCTTCCAATAGTCTTTCCCGTATTCCAGTCCGATGAAGTAGTTGAGATACATGAGGAACTCCGGTGTGGCACATGCACCCGAGAGCATACTCGACACCATGAACACCATGTTGACGAATCCCCCACAGAACGACTTGAGATTGGTGGGTGCAGTGGAGTTGCCGCCTATCGACATAGTGCCGCCAATGAGCCAGGGATACATGGTGATGGAGGCACAGTAGTTGGCGAGCGACGTCTCGTCGTTCTTGTATATGAAATGGTGCGAGAGTTTGTCGAGGTACTCGTCGGCCAGTTCCTTGCCATACATTTTCTTGATGCGGTCGGTAAGCAACCGGCGGTTGAGCCGGATAAAACTCGACTTGGGCAACTCCCCGATGAGAGTTGCAATATTTTTGTGCTCGACATTTGCGTTGGCATCATATTTCGAACCTGTGGCTGCGTTGGCTGCATCACAGTAGTCTGCCAAAAATTTCAACCGCTCCATGGTTTCACGGTCCTCGGTATGCCTCTGTCGGTAGAGCATAAAAGACTTGGCCACCTGGTAGTGACCCTCCCTCATCAGGGCCTCCTCCACCTCGTTTTGGATATCCTCCACGGTGATGTTGTCGTGAATGTCCAAGTGACTGAGTATCTTTGAGATAGACCCCAAATCTACTTCTTGTCCAACCGACTGGAATGCCTTGATAATGGCAGTCATGATTTTGTCGAGTGAAAAGCGGTCTCGCTTACCGTCACGCTTCAGAATAGTAAATTCCCTCATGGTAATTGTCGTTCGTTTTGGAAAACATTTCCATTCTTAATCAAAAAAAAGTTTTCCTTTTTGGTTAACTTTTTTAAAATATCAAGTCAGTAAATTGATAAATTTGTTCTCTGAATTCGGTTACAAAGATAATATAATTATCTGTTTTTCCTCTCATGTTGTGGCATGAAAAAAATGGTTTTAAGGTATTTTAATGATTTGTTTTTTACATTTTTTCACGGTCGGAAGGTCCTGCTGCATGAGAACTATTGTGGCATAAGGGATTACGAAAAAAGATGCACACTGACAGGAAAAATCCCGTTTGTGTGCAAAACGGTGGTTGTGGAAGGCAGATAACGGTGTGCGTTCACAGCCACACCTCTTTATATATTAATATAGTTGGTATTCGCTCCGTTTTCAGGAGTCAAGGGAACCCTTCTTTTTACTTGCCACCCGTCTGCTGACGAGCCATGCATATAAAGTAGATGGATATAGAGGCGGACCGGCAACTGGATGCAGTGCGCCCTATCCTTTTTGTTAAACGCCTTGGTTGGTGAAGAGGGCGAGGTAGAGGAAAGCCGCCTGCAACACGAGCGTACAAGCCAGGACGCCCCACCCCATCCAATAGAAAACCTTGTTGTAGGGGATGTCGGGCTGTGGCTTCACCCAGCGCCAATAGGCGAGAGCGGCTATAACGGCGAGCAACAGTCCTACAGTCTGGCAGAGGGCGAGGTGTAGTGGCAGCATCAGGTCGACCACCTGTATGAGTTTGAGCACTGCCGCGCCATATAGCACATAGATGCAGTTGTAGAGTGCGTTTCGGGTGCGTTGGTTCTGCCTCGACTTGTCAATGCAGAACACCATGAGCAGGAAGATGGCCAGGAAGAGCACCACGTGTCTGAACAATGGGTTTTGGAAGAGTTGCATCATGTTGAACTAGTTTCTGAAGATGAGTTTCCAAAAAAACCACACATTGAGGTTGGCGTTGGCCAAACATCGATGTGTGGTTGGTGAATGATAATGGATACCTTATTTGGCGTAAGCCACCGAGCGTGTCTCGCGGATGACGGTGATTTTCACCTGTCCCGGGTAGGTCATCTCGTTCTGTATCTTGTTGGCGATTTCGCCCGAGAGTGCCTCGGTCTCTTTATCGTCCATCTTGTCGGCGCCAACGATGACACGCAGTTCGCGTCCGGCCTGTATGGCATAGGTCTTGGTCACACCCGGGTAACTCATGGCGATGGCCTCAAGGTCGTTGAGACGCTTGATGTATGCCTCTACGATTTCCCGTCTTGCACCGGGCCTTGCACCGGAGATGGCGTCGCAAATCTGCACGATGGGTGCGAGGAGCGTATTCATTTCCATCTCGTCGTGGTGTGCTCCGATGGCGTTGCAGATATCGGGTTTCTCCTTGTATTTCTCTGCTATCTTGGCACCATAGAGTGCGTGGGGCAGGTCGCTCTCCTCGTCAGGCACCTTGCCGATGTCGTGCAACAGTCCTGCCCTTTTCGCCTTCTTGGGATTCAGTCCGAGTTCTGATGCCATGACGGCGCAGAGGTTGGCTGTCTCGCGTGCATGCTGCAAGAGGTTCTGTCCGTAAGATGAACGGTATTTCATCTTTCCGATGATGCGGATGAGTTCCGGATGCAGTCCGTGGATGCCCAGGTCGATGGTGGTACGCTTTCCGATTTCGATGACCTCGTTGTCGAGTTGTTTCTTCACCTTGGCCACCACTTCCTCGATGCGAGCCGGGTGAATGCGCCCGTCGGCCACGAGTTGGTGAAGCGCCAGTCGGCAGATTTCCCTCCGGATGGGGTCGAAAGCAGAGATGACGATAGCCTCTGGGGTGTCATCTACCACGATTTCCACTCCCGTGGCGGCCTCAAGAGCCCTGATGTTGCGCCCTTCTCGTCCGATGATGCGTCCCTTCACCTCGTCGTTGTCGATATGGAACACGCTGACGGAGTTCTCGATGGCAGTCTCGGTGGCCACTCTCTGAATAGTCTGTATGACGATTTTCTTGGCCTGTGCGTTGGCGTTGAGTTTGGCCTCGTCCATGATTTCGTTGACGTAACTGGCGGCATCGGTGCGTGCCTCGTCCTTGAGGCTCTCCACGAGCCGGCTCTTGGCCTCCTCGGCACTGAGTCCGGAGAGTTCCTCGAGTTTCTCCCGCTCCATCGTCTGCATTTTCTCGAGTTCCTCCTGCTTGATGAGGAGCAGTTTCTTCTCGTTGTCGATGCGCTTCTGGCTTTGTTCCACCTCTTGCTTGCGTCGTCCGAGTTCTTCCTGTCGCTGGTTGAGTGATATCTCTCGCTGCTTGAGCCTGCTTTCGCTCTGCTGCAGTTTCTGGTTCCTGGCCTGTACCTCTTTTTCGAGTTCGGCTTTCTTGTTGAGGAACTTCTCCTTGACCTCAAGCATTTTCTTCTCTTTGATAACCTCGGCGTCCTTGTTGGCGGTCTCCACCATTTTGTTGTATTTTCCCTTGATGACATGCATGAAGAGCATGTATCCGGCGAGTCCTCCCAAGACGAGGCATACGATAGCGATGATTATTGTTATGACATTCATTTTAAATAATAAGAAGTTATGTTATTGATGATATTCTCAATTGTTTTCCTCCGGCCGTGCGCCGGCATGGCACGAAGCCATTGCCATACAAGCAGGTGGAGCCTTGTGCATGCGAACACGTGTCACTTGTCTTCGGCAAGCGCGTCTTCGATCTCAGAAGTAAGTTTGACGAGAATATCGCTGAAAGGTGCAGTGTCATTACGCTCAGCCTCTTTCTCATATCTGAGCGCAATGTCTACAAGCGCCATGTACAACACATCGATGGCGCTTTTCTTCCCCTGTGCCCTTGCGGTATAGGTGGTTACCGTATTGGTTATAAGTTTGGCAGCCCTACGATACAATTCTTCCTCTTCGGGGAATATCCTCATGGGTATCTCCGTATCGTAGATATGCAATCTTATATGTAGTTTTTCTCTTCTTTCTTCAGACATCGTTGACGTCATTTCTCGCTGAGCAGCGTGATACATTTGTTGACGCTCCTGACCAACTTGTTGAGTTTTGCCTTAGCGGCATCGAGGTCGCCCTCGCTGACCTCCAGCATCCGTGCTGTCTTCAGGTTTTCAAAGTTTTTCCGCGTCGAACTCAACTGTTCCTCCATCTTTTGGATTCTGCCATCGCGCTCATCCAACATCTCCCTCAAGTTGGCGTTTTCCTTCTTGAGTTTCTCAAACTGAATCATCAGTTGTCGCACGCGTGTGGTGAAAAGCGCGATTGTCTTGTCCTCGGCATTCATACTTCGTAATTTGCCTACAAAATTACATCATTAAATCAGAAACACCAAAAAAAACACGTGTTTTTTGGCAGAAGCGGATGTTATCGGCCATTTTACCGTGGTCGTCCTTTCTGCCTCCGTAAGGTTTCCCGTGTTGTTATGCTTCCTTCTCGTCTTTCTTCCTTGGCTCTTTCTTGGCGAGCATCACCACTTGGTACACGAAGTCGGTTATCCACTCCTTGCTGAATCCGAGTTTGCTGTTATACTGGCGCACACCAAGCACGGCCTTCATCACGGCAGGGTCCTTGTAGTCGTTCTTGTTGAAGATATCGTCCACGGTCTTCTCTGTCATGCTGAGAATGGCTTTCTTGAAGAACGACGGCAGCCTCAGTTTGAATTTCATCAGGTTTCCGGTGAGCATCATGAGGTCTTGCGAGAAGGCCTGGAATTGTATCATGTAGGGTTGCACGTCTTGCACGCGCTTGCAGTTTTTCTTGAGCGAATTGTCGATTTCCTTGAAGAAACTGTCATCAGTATTGTAAATTTCTTTCATCAATTTCCGACATTTGCTTTTCTCCCCAACGCCCAACTTGTTATTCACCGTTGGTACATGGAGGGTGGTCTTGAAGGTGCGCAGGTCGGGGAGCGAAGCCAGGTTGGTGATTCCCATTCTCTCTGCCAGGCAGGCTTGGAAATACACCCTAACAAGGGTCATATAGTCTTCGATTCCTCCCACTTTGACTTCTTCGTTCTTTTTTCCGAATATTTTTGAGAAAAAACTCATGATATGTTTGATTTTTTTATTATGGAACAATTGTTGCGTCAGCAAAGATACAACAAAAAAGGAAAAACCGCAAGAATAATCGCTTCAACTTTCTCGCTCACCCCACTTTCCGGACATTTCTGGAGTTAAAGGTCAAGACAAAAGGCATTCGGAGGCAACAGTAAACTCTACTTTATCTAAACAAATGATAAAAAATCGACAAAAACGAGAGATAAGTTTTTCTGTTTACAACTTTTCTTTGTATCTTTGCACGCAAAATTTCGACGATGGCGCCCATTCCGCATGCAAAGCGTGCCGCAATGGTGCTTAAAGTCATGCCCAGACTACCGTAACAGCAGTGACATGAAAGGAATTGTATTGGCAGGAGGGTCGGGTACCCGGCTCTATCCTATCACCAAAGGTATCAGCAAGCAACTTATCCCCATATTCGACAAGCCGATGATATATTACCCTATATCAGTCTTGATGCTTGCCGGCATACGTGATATCCTGGTGATTTCCACCCCATACGACCTTCCTGGATTCAAGCGGCTGCTGGGCGACGGCCATGAGTTCGGCCTTCGGTTCTCCTATGCGGAGCAGCCCAGCCCCGATGGTCTTGCCCAGGCTTTCATTATCGGCGAGGAGTTTGTTGGCGACGACAGCGTATGCCTAGTCCTTGGCGACAACATCTTTCATGGTGTAGGTTTTGTCAACTATCTGACCAAGAGCGTCAGCATGGCCGACGAAGGCAAGGCCACCGTCTTTGGCTATTACGTGAACGACCCGCAGCGCTATGGCGTGGCAGAAATCGACGACGAGGGCAACTGCCTGAGCATAGAGGAGAAGCCCACCTGTCCGAAGAGCAACTATGCCGTGGTGGGGCTTTACTTCTACCCCAACTCCGTAGTGGAGATAGCCAAGCAAGTGAAGCCCAGTGCCCGTGGTGAACTGGAAATCACATCGGTGAACCAGGCCTACCTGGAGCAAGGCGACTTGCGTGTGGAATGCCTTCCCCGCGGTTTCGCATGGCTCGACACCGGCACCCATGACAGCCTTGCCGAGGCCAGCACGTTCATCGAGGTGATAGAGAAGCGCCAGGGCCTGAAGATTGCCTGTCTGGAAGAGATAGCCTACATCAATGGTTGGATAAGCCGCGACGAACTCCTTGAGAGTGCCCACCTGATGGCAAAGAACGACTACGGCAAGTATTTGCTGAAATTGTCGGAAGACACGACAAAGAAACGATAACATATTTATATAATAAAAATGGAAGAGAACAACAATGTAACATCGAATGAGATCTTACGGGAACAAAATGAAGAAAGGTCATTCTTCAATTTCCGTTCACTTTTTGAGACATTCATTCTTAACTGGCAGTGGTTTGCCCTCTCGCTGATTATTCTGCTGGGCATTACTGCCATCTACTTGAGGTATACCACCCCACGCTATGCCTCACAGGTGAAGATGCTGATCAAGGACGAAGACAACCGCGGACGCGGCAATTCCATCCTCAGCCTGACCAACCTTGGCATGATGTCGAACTCTGAGGGTATCGACAACGAGATGGAGATTATCTCCTCGCATATCCTTGCCACCGACGTGGTGAGAGACCTCAAGTTGTATACGTCGTACATCATGAAGGGCCGCGTGAAGAACAACATCCTCTACAAGAACCAGCCTGTGACCGTAGATATCGACGGTGCCCACCTGGAGAACCTCAACGTGCCCATTCGCCTGACAATTGAACGCGAGAAGGGCAACTACAAGGTAAAAGGCACCTACTACGTTCCCACAGAAGAAGGTAACGCACTTGGCCCGTATCGCATCAACAAGGTGTTTACCACTCTTCCACAGACCTTGAAGACCAAGGTAGGCGACATGACCTTCGTGGCCAACGGCAACACGAGCATGGCCGACGGTAGCCTGATGATGGTGACCATCCAGTCGCCTTACAACGCCGCCACCAAATACCTGGCCAACTTCCGCGTGAACCCCACATCGAAGAGCACGAGCATCGTGAGGATGTCCTTGGTCGATGAGGTTCCCCGTCGTGCCGTCGACTACCTCAACCAGATGGTGATTTGCTACAACCGCCAGGCCAACGAAGACAAGAACGAGGTGGCCAACCGTACTGAGGAGTTCATCAACGCCCGTCTGGAGAAGATCAACGCTGAACTTGGTGAGACAGAGAGCCAGTTGGAGTCGTACAAGCGCAGTCAGCACATGACCGAACTCCGCATGAATGCCACACAGGCCATGAGTGGTGCCGGCGAGTATGACCAGCGCCTTGCCGAGGCCAACACGCAGATGCAGTTGCTCTCGAGCATCAGCGACTATATGGACCGCCCGGAGAACAAATACCAGACCTTGCCCTCCAACGTGGGTCTTAGCGATGCCACCGCATCGAGCCTGATCAACCGCTACAACGAAATCGTGCTGCAGCGCAACAAACTTCTGCGCACTGCTTCCGAGGAAAGCCCCGCCGTGATTCCCCTCACTGCCCAACTCGACGACCTCTCGGCTAGTATCCGCCGTGCCATGGCCCAGAGCCGCAAGAACCACGAGATTCAACGCAATGCCATCTCCTCACAATACAGCAAATACGCCTCACAGATTTCTGCCACTCCCGAACAGGAGCGTATGCTGACCCAGATCGGTCGCCAGCAAGAGGTGAGGTCGGGCCTCTACCTGATGTTGCTCCAGAAACGTGAGGAGAACTCCATCTCCCTGGCATCTACCGCCGACAAGGGTAAGATTGTGGAGAATCCCGAGACTTCTGGCCGCGTGGCTCCCCAGCCTTCTGTGATTATCCCCATCGCCCTCGTTATCAGCCTCCTGCTTCCCGGACTCGTATTGTTCCTGCTGAAGTTCTTCAGATACAAGATCGAGGGACACGAAGACGTGGCCCGTCTTACCCAACTGCCCATCATCGCCGATGTGGCTGTGGCAAGCGAGACAGCAAAGACAAAGGCCGACATCGTGGTGCACGAGAACAAGAACAACCAGATGGAGGAAATCTTCCGTGCCATGCGTACCAACGTGCAGTTCATGCTGCGTGAGGGACAGAAGGTCATCATGTTCACCTCCACCACCTCTGGTGAGGGTAAGACCTTCAACTGTGCCAACCTGGCCGTGAGTTTCGCTCTCCTTGGCAAGAAGGTAGTGCTGGTGGGTCTTGATATCCGTAAGCCCCGTCTGGCTGAGTTGTTCGAGATCGACGACCACAAGCACGGTATCACTCCGCTCCTCGCCCAGGAGCACCCCAGCGAGGACGATGTGCGCTCGCAGATCATCCCGTCGGGTGTCAACGGCAACCTCGACCTGCTCCTGGCCGGTCCGGTGCCCCCCAACCCATCGGAGTTGATTTCCCGTCCGTCGCTTGAGGCCGTGATTTCCATCCTGAAAGACAACTACGACTACGTGCTTATCGATACTGCCCCTGTGGGTCTTGTTACCGATACCCTCCAGGTAGGCCGCGTGACCGATGCCACCATCTATATGTGTCGTGCCGACTACACACCGAAGTCGAGTTTCGACCTGGTGAACTCTCTCTCCAACGAGAAGAAGTTGCCCAACATGGCCATCGTCATCAACGGTATCGACATGTCGAAGAAGAAGTATGGCTACTACTATGGCTACGGCAAGTATGGCAAGTACAGCCGCTACACCAGTTATGGCAAATATGGCAACTATGGTTCGTCGTATGGCGGCAGTTATGGCACCTACGGTTCGTATGGCAACTACAGCAACAGCCATTACGGCAACAAGAACGATACTTCCATCAAGTTGTAATCAATCCTTACAGTCATGGTAATCGCAGTGGATTTTGACGGCACCATCGTGGAGCACCGCTACCCTGAAATAGGCAGGGAGATACCGTTCGCCATCGACACGCTGAAGATGCTCATCGCCGACCGCCACAAGGTCATCTTGTGGACGGTGCGCGAGGGCAAACTTCTCGACGATGCCGTGGAATGGTGCCGTGAGAGAGGCGTGGAGTTCTATGCCGTCAACAAGGACTATCCTGAGGAGAAGAAGGAGTACAACAACCACTTCTCCCGCAAGATTAAGGCTGAGGTATGGATCGACGACCGCAATCTTGGCGGACTGCCCGACTGGGGCGAGATGTATACCATGATCAAGGAGCACAAGTCGTTTGAGAACATGATTGCAGAGGCGAGGAAGACACGCCTGAGCGACCATTCTGCCCCGAAACGCAAAAAATGGTGGGGAAAATAACCCCACACACCATGATATAAGGCGCGGCGCACACCATTGTGCGCCGCGCCTTGTCTATAGTCAGAAAGTCTGTCTTCTGACATTTTCTTTACAACCGAACAAACATCCCATCTGCGGCCCACCTCCTCCTTTCTTCTAGATAACACCTTAAAAGAGTGCGAATTAGGCTCATGATGCACCTTGGATGCTTTTTTAAACCGTTTTTTTCAAAAAATCCAAAGAGAAATTTTCTTATCACACTAAAAACTTGTATATTTGCAATCCCTTTTGAGGACAAAGTAAAAATATATAACAACTATAAATTAAAAAGAAATGACTAAGGCAGATATTATCAATCAGATTTCAGCCTCAACCGGCCTCGCCAAGAAAGATGTAGCCATCTCAGTGGAGTCGTTCATGGAAGTGATCAAAACCAGTCTTCTCAACAAGGAGAATGTATACCTGAGAGGATTCGGCAGTTTCGTAGTGAAGCACCGCGCTGAGAAGACCGCCCGCAACATATCCAAGAACACCACCATCGTCATTGCCGCCCACGACTTCCCCAGTTTCAAGCCGGCAAAGAGTTTTGTTGGCAGGATGAAGGGCGAAATCGTAGAAGACGAGGATTAAGTCCCAATAGTTAGCAACAACACATCATCAATCCATTTCAATTCATACATTTATGCCAAACGGAAAGAAGAAAAAGGGCCACAAGATGGCCACTCACAAAAGGAAAAAAAGACTGAGAAAGAACAGACATAAGAGCAAGTAGGCCAAGTGCTGAACACTCCACAGCCTGTTCGGCTGAATGGCGTGTCTTGGAGTCCCATGTGGATTTTGGGACATGCCCTTTTTGGTTACATCAATTAAGCTATCAAGAAATGACCAGCGAAGTAGTGATTGATGTCCGTGCGAAGGAGATTTCGATAGCCCTATTGGAAGACAAGAAACTGGTAGAGTATCAGAATGAACCTCGCTCAGCATCATTTTCAGTAGGCAACATCTACATTGCTAAGGTCAAGAAACTGATGCCAGGTTTGAACGCCTGCTTTGTGGATGTTGGTTTTGAGCGCGACGCTTTTCTGCATTATCTTGACTTAGGTAGCCAATTCAACTCTTACGCCAAATACCTGAAACAGGTACAGAGCGACAGGAAGAAACTTTATCCCATCACAAAAGCCTCACGCCTGCCCGACCTGAAGAAAGACGGCAGCGTAGCCACCACCCTGACAGTGGGTCAGGAGGTGATGGTGCAAATTGTAAAAGAACCTATCTCAACGAAAGGTCCACGACTTACGGGTGAATTGAGTTTTGCAGGCCGATACCTGGTGCTCATGCCCTTCTGCGATAAAGTTTCTGTCTCTACAAAAATCAAGAGCGGTGAGGAGCGTGCCCGCCTGAAGCAGTTGATACAGAGTATCAAGCCCAAGAATTTCGGGGTGATTGTCCGTACAGTGGCTGAAGGCAAGCGAGTGGCAGAACTCGACACCGAACTCAAGGTTCTTCTGCAAAGATGGGAAGATGCCATCACCAAGGTGCAGCGCACCCAGTCGCGTCCTCAACTGGTGTTTGAGGAGACTGGCAGAGCGGTGGCCTTACTTCGCGACTTGTTCAACCCCTCTTACGAGAACATCTTCGTGAACGACGAGGAGGTGTACAACGAAGTGAAGCACTATGTCACTCTAATAGCCCCTGAAAAGGCGGGCATAGTGAAGCTCTATACGGGCAACGTGCCGATATTCGACAATTTCAACGTCACGAAACAGATCAAGTCGGGTTTTGGCAAGACGGTGAACTACAAGCACGGTGCCTATTTGATTATAGAGCATACAGAGGCCATGCACGTGGTAGACGTGAACAGCGGCAACCGTGTGCGCGGAACCAACGGCCAGGAGGCCAATGCGCTCGACGTGAACCTTGGCGCTGCCGATGAGTTGGCCCGCCAACTTCGCCTCCGCGACATGGGCGGCATCATCATCGTCGACTTCATCGACATGAACGTGGCAGAAGACCGGCAGATGCTCTACGAGCGCATGTGCAAGAACATGCAGAAAGACCGTGCTCGTCACAACATCCTGCCTTTGAGCAAATTTGGCTTGATGCAGATTACGCGTCAGCGTGTGCGTCCTGCCATGGATGTGAGTGTCGACGAAACCTGTCCCACTTGTTTTGGTCGCGGCAAGATCAAGTCGAGTATTCTTTTCACCGACCAGTTGGAGAGTAAGATTGACCACCTCGTCAACAAGATTGGCGTCAAGACCTTCTACTTGCACGTTCATCCATACGTGGCTGCTTACATCAACAAGGGCCTGTTGTCCTTGAAGCGGAAATGGCAAATCAAATATGGATTAGGCGTGCATGTCATATCTTCCCAGAAGATGGCTTTTTTGCAATACGAGTTTTATGACGCAAAGAAGCAATTCATCGACATGAAGGAGGAGATAGAGACGAAGTAACGAACTAAAAAAGAGAGCCCCATTGAGGCTCTCTTTTTCTGTTGTCACCTGACAATCAGTTTTCTCTTTCCCATGATGTAGAATCCGGGGCTCAGTGGATGGGTGTCGGTGGCCTTTCGCACCAGGCGGCCGTCAATGGCATAGACATCGCCTTCGGCAGATGGAATGGCCGTCGTCATCTCCTCCACGCCTACAGTCCCTGTGTCAAACTCCACTATCCTGCTATACTTCTTCCATCCAAGTGCTTGCTTATAAGCGGCCTTGGTGCCCGTGGGCACATAGAGAGACCGCAGCGATATGTCGAGGTCGTCGATGGCCGAAGGGTCAATCTGTGGCGGTTCGGTAGCGAAGAGATAGGTACGCGTCAGGTCAAAGCACCTGTTGAAGGCGTAAGCCCCTATCTGGGTGACACTCTCGGGAATGGTAAGCCGTTGGTAGAGATACCGGGCGGCAAAAGCATATGGGTGCACCACGCTCACACCGTCGGGGATAGTCAGTCCCACTTCTTCCGACGGCAACTGCTCTATCATCTCCGTAAGGTCGCTGCTGAGCACCTGGTTGTCGAGCACCACGAAGTTGCTCGCGTCGCATGGGATGAGTTCCACCCTATCGAGGTTGTTGCATTCGGCAAACACGCCGTCACCATATTTGGCGAGGTTGCGTGGCAGACGCACATCAATGAGGTAGGAGCATTTGTAGAACGCCTTGTAGGGCATCTCGTTGTCGGCAGTCACCAGTTCTCCCTCTTCCTCATCGAAGAGATAAGATTCGCCACCTGCCACGATAGCAGCCTCTGAGAGGTCGAGCACAGAGAGGTTTCCCCATGTGCCATGGGCGTTTTCATCACTTCCTGCCATCCTCCTTATCGTCCTGAGGTCTGAACCGTTGATTTTCCCGTTCACCTTCAGCCACACCACGCTGTCCTGCTGTTCCTGAGTAAGTATGTCGGCAAGTGTTCCTGGATTGTCAACAGTCACCTCCACCATTTCCGTGGTCAACTTAAGAGGGTCTACTCTGAGCAGCATATCCTGATATAACGTGAAATCATAAACACCCCAATATACCTTGAGCAAGGCGAGGTCGAAATAGCCGTCTTCCGAACCGCCCCATCCCCAGTTGATGTAAATCCTGCCATTCTGATTATATCCATGGAGCACGAACTCATGTCCCATGTAGGTCTCGTCAGCCCCACCGTAGACGATGGGCAGTTGATTGCTGAGCATACGGTAAATCATGTCCATCCACTCTTCCTCGGTATAGTCGTCGCGGTTCACCGTCACGGCATAGGGGTATCCCAGGTTTAGCCTAGCGCCATGGGCCAGTGTCTCGTTGTAGGCACCGGTGCCTGTCGACTCATACATTGCCCTCATTGCCAGTCCCACGTGGTACATCAGTTTTGCCACTGCCGTCTTCTGGGCTCTTGTCGCCCCACCGTAATAACTGTTGAGCATCTTGCCGTAGTCATACGCTGCTCCTTCGATGTTCACCTCATATTTATGGCCATCGAAATCGCCGAAGGGCACGTAGGTGTATACCGTCCCCGTGCCGGTGAGCGGCCATTCGTTGTATTTGATGACTTGTGCCATGGCTGTTGCCACGCACCCCGTGGGACAGCCGCTAGGGCACTGGTCGTTGAAGGGACTGTCCTGGTCCCATTTCGTTTCCACAAAGGGCTTCACGTAGGCGGGATACTTGTCGGTATCGGGTTTGACAAGTTTCAGAGGTTGGTTTCTTTTCACGCCCGCCACCTTCCTCATGGCGTCCAGCCACCAACGGAAGTTCTCGTTGTCGGTATTGGGGTTGTATCTCGTCTCCGAACTTCCCAGCACCTCAGGATACATGTCGTCGGTGGCCATGACCACGAAGCCGCCGTCCTCGTAGCCGAAGACAGCCACTGTCTGCCGGTCGTCGAGCAGTTTCACGCTTTTCTTGGCCTTCGCCATTGCCACACCCACTTGGGTTTGTGCGAGTTCCTGCTGTGCCACGCGCATCATGTCCTTCATCGCCCGTGGCTTCGCCATTGCCCCCATTGTCACTACCGACATGAGGAGCACCATCATGTAGTATCTTTTTTTCATAGTCGTAGACTTATTGCTATTTGCTTATCAACTTAAACCTCACACGGAAGGTTTTCTCATGCTCGTCCCAATTGGTGCCGAGAAGTTCAAATTTCCCTATCTGTCCCGTAGAGCGCACGTGTTTTCCTATGCAGGGGCATACGTCGTAGTCGCCGATGCGCACCAGGCGGATGGTATCCGATGCATCGTCGGGCAGTCGGTCTAGGCTGACGCCATCGGGCAGGTCGTCACGGTCGGCAAATTCATACGTCACCGCGAGGTCATCGTCGATGAGTTGGTTCATCCGCTGTTCGATTTCCTTCTCCTGTTTGCGGTCGGGTTTTCGCTCGAGCACGAAGGTCATCTTGCTCTTCTTCCGCTCGATATGGGCAACGACAGCCCTCTCGCAACCAAACATCCTTATCATCGTCTGGTTGAGCAGATGTTCCGCCGTGTGTGCAGGGGGAAATGAAACATCCCTCTCTTCAGGAACGTCAAAATTATTCTTTGCTGCCATACATTCTTTATTAGACCGCAAAGATAGTATTTACATAGCGAATAGCAAAATAAAACCCAATGTTTTTGCTTTCTTTTCCGAACGCTACGATTTCAACACGACATGAATATTTCTTTAAATCCCAACACAGGAAAAGCTGTATAGGGAATTATAGAAAAACTCAACCTCTTTGTCTATTTTACTATCGGTATGTGAATCCACTGCTGTCAGTAATAGTGCCATTCTGAGCATCTACATGAAAGATGATGGTGCCACTGGGAATAAGAGAAGCCCTAACAACAGCACTGGTTGAGGAGAAACTACTGACGCTTGGTGCACCCGTCATACACTGTCCGTTGACATACACACCTTCCTGTCTTATCTGCAGAACCCCACCACTGCTAATTTCGCGGAAGGTACGCCCTGATAGATACCCGATGACATCGTAGGCAGTGGAGAAACGTGTACTGCTTGAGCCATTGGAACCGCTACCATCAACCTTATTGTATGTTCCCGTTTCATCAGCCAGTCGCTGTACACTTTCTTTCAGTACGAAGGAGCCATGATTTCCAACGATACGCCCATTCTGGCAGGTGATGTTGTCGCAGTACTGAAACTCTCCGTTTCTATAGAAAGTCAGGGTGTTACCACTTATCTCCACTCTGTAGGAGGCCACTACACCAACCATCGGAGCCGTTACATCGTGCGTCCATGTGCCTTGCACCCATTGTGGAGTAGATGAAGCACTACTCTCCGACTCGTAATCTTCATAGTTTGCAGTGTTAGAATCATAGTCATTGGTGTTTTCTGTTCTCGATTTTGACTGTCTACATCTCCGTTTCTGTTCGGCAGTAAAGGTGTCATTACCCTTTAGATCTGCATAGCCATAGAAATATCTGCTGCCTTCCCTTAAAATACCACCGTAATCATTATAATCCTCTTCATCCACGTCGACCTCACATAAAACAGCCAAGACAACACCATTATTGAAATCTGTTTTTCCTTTACTCAAACCATTTATACTACTATATTCTGCAGAAAGTACAATGTTTCCAGATGGATCCTTTAGCCCAACCTCGTCATTTTGAGTGTTTTTGAAAATTGTGTACTAAAGTTTCGCAAGTAGCGAAGGACCTGCATGTTTTAACATAAAATTGGAATAAAAATAGCTTCGAAGTTTGTTCAACTCATTGGAAATGAGTAACTTTATAGTCGCCAAACAATAAAGTTCAA
>Ga0256407_10001169_pt1 | contig 57231 bp, 39 predicted proteins | sample RumenRJG_04DNA_FD_193489 | JGI IMG/M metagenome (GOLD analysis project Ga0256407, IMG submission 193489) | Bovine rumen microbial communities from Lethbridge, Alberta, Canada - RJG_04 | ecosystem: Host-associated > Mammals > Digestive system > Stomach > Rumen | place: Canada: Alberta... | reverse complement strand
CGGCGAGACCGCGGGCTGCGAGAGTCGTGCAGATTGCGGCGGTCAGAGTGGTTTTACCGTGGTCAACGTGGCCGATGGTGCCAATGTTGCAGTGCGGCTTGCTTCTGTCAAAATGTTCTTTTGCCATGATTCTATCTCCAATTAGTGAGAGCCCAGATCGGGAGTCGGACCCGAGACCTCTTCCTTACCAAGGAAGTGCTCTACCACTGAGCTACCTGGGCATAAGCCCTATGGCACTGTTACGTACCATAGGGCCGGTTTGTTGCGTGGGCCGTCGTGGTTTCGAACCACGGTAGGCGTAAGCCAACGGATTTACAGTCCGTCCCCTTTAACCACTCGGGCAACGACCCATTTCTCGAGCCAAAGATAGGAATCGAACCTACGACCGGCTGATTACAAATCAGCTGCTCTACCAGCTGAGCTACTTTGGCAAGTGAGCCAAATTTAATAAGTTTTATGCCGTTTTGTCAATGAAAATCAAGCATTTAGCTAAAAAAAATCGCTTTTTTTTCATTTTATCTATAAAAATAGGTACACAAATCGGGTTAATAGTGTGAATAGATTGTGGATAAGCAAAAAGACCCCCTCAAGGAGGGAGTCTTGCGTCAAAAAATCACGACCGTGCTAGCGAACCGGAACCACCCGTGAAGTATACCCTATCTTAATAATGTAGGTACCGGCCCTGGACACGGTCAGGTTGAAATTGGCCGATTCTACCCTACCCTCGCCCATCACGCGGCCCTGCATGTCGAGCACCGCATAGGCGGCCCCCACACGGGCCCCGGCCACCTGGATATCGCGACCGACGGCAGTGACCGTGAAGAGCGGCACCTGGGCAAGTTCCGGCAGGGCTTCCTTGCTGGAGCTGGACTTCGCGGAGCTGCTGCTAGACTTGGCCGAGCTGGACGAGACGGAGCTCGAGGACTTCGTGGAACTGCTGCTCTTTGCGCTGCTGGAGCTCGACGAGACAGAGCTGGAAGACTTGACGCTGCTGGAAGAGGACTTCGGCGGGTTCACAGAAGAGCTGCTTGCCACACTGCTGGAGCTTTCCAGGGTGATCGGGTCGAAATGGGCCGTAAGAGTCGTATCGCTTGCGACCGTATACCTGCGGCTGGCGCGGTCGTTGAGAATATCGTCTTCCCAGTAGCTGAACGAATAGCCGCTATCCGCAACCGCAGTCAGGTATACATTGTCGCCATACTTGTACACGCCCGTCTCGTTCAGGCCAGTCACATGGCCCCATTCGGCGTTGTTCACCTTGACCGTCACCTTGAATTCCTTCACTTCCCACTTGGCATAGAAGAACTTGTCTCCGGCATCCTTTGCCGTGATTTCGGTGACAGCGGTTCCCTCCAGGTTCTTGCTCGCATACCAGCCCCTGAATATGTGGCCGTCACGCGTAGGAATCGGAAGAACGAGACCGACACCATACTTGTAAGTCGTCGTCATGCTTTCCAGCTTGCCGCCGTTCGCGTTGAACGTCACGACAAAGAAATCCTTGGTCACAAGAATCGGGTAATCGTCGCCCTGAATCCAGGCCGTCCCCTTGACACCGCCTTCAACCTCCTGGCCTTCGCCATCTTTCTGCACATAGTCGTGCAAGGCTGTAGCTACGGAGTCGTTCTTAAACGCTTCGGCCGTCGCGCCTATGCCGTACTTACTTGTCGAAAGCGTATCGACCGTCTTGAAGAAGAAGTTGTGCTCGCCGACAAAACTCTTCGCCGCATTTGCAACAACGTAATCCGCGATACAATAGGCCCCTTCCGCAATAGAGAATTCGCCCATGCTATAGTTGTTCATGACCGTCGCGATACCGCCCGAGCCAATCAACCCGCCCACCCTGCACCAAGAAGCCGTGGGATGGGACACCTTGCCCAGATTATAGTTGTTGGCAACAACACCTTCTCCATCTATTCTTGCGACAAGGCCGCCCGCATAGGCGTCGCTCTGCGTAGTAGACACATCGCCAGCATTATAGCTCTGGACAAGACTGAACTTCGAATTATAAGAATACCCGACAAGGCCGCCGGCACTATTGCCTGCGATGTCGCCAACATTGTAGCTGTTAACGATGCTTACCGTCGTCAAGTTGTTGTTCGAGGACCTGTCAATATAGGCGACAAGGCCTGCAGAGTGACTGTTCGAAACTACGTTGCCCGTATTGTAGCTATTGCCAATGTTCAGGCTCGAATACGGAGCATACGAAGTTTTTATATAACTGGCAAGGCCGCCCGCGTATGCTGTTTGCGTAAAGAGATCGGCGGCATTGTAGCTGTCGTCAATCGTTACCGTGCCGGCGATTTCAGCCACGAGGCCGGCGCTTCCGTATTCAGACGATATTTTCCCGCCTACATGGGAGTTCCGGATTTTCAGTATTCCCGTAACTTCTTCAACGAGACCGCCCGCATAGTTGGCGGCCAGGGTTCCTTCGAAATAACAACTGTCCATAATCAGCGCTACCATGACCGACTTCTGGATGTTCCAATCGCGTTTATCCAGCACATGCGCGACAATACCGGCCACATCTGTAGATCCGGAAAAATACGTGTCCTTGATTCCCAAGTTCTTGATGACGACAGAATCCTTCTCAAGGCCAACCTTGTTAATGAATCCCCTAGTTGCATCGCCATTCTTGCTATTGTAAAGGCCCGATATCGTATGACCCTGCCCGTTAAACGTGCCGGCGAAAGAATCAATCGGGTTCCAGACCAGGAACGAGACCATATTCAGGCTGTCCAGTGAACCGTCGTCATTCAGCACATGTTCGTTTACCACGATATCCTGGGTAAGCTTGCCACAGACAGAGGGCATCTTGACATTATAGTACATCCTGTGCGTTCCGCTCACGTACGCGGCAAAGCCGTAAAGTTCCGCGGCATTCGAAATCTGGTAGCAATCGTCCGTTTTGTCCAAGGCGGGCATCGCTATCTTGAACCATGCCGCATAATACGTCTTGTCGCCCGTATCATCCGGCGTAATCGCGGCAACGGGCTTACCCGAAAGCTCGGCATTGTCGTACCAGCCGGCAAAAATACTGCTGTCGCGGTACATTTCCGTCGGGAGAACCGCCCCTTCGGTTTCCGTATAGGAATCGACCTTGCCCTCCAAAATTTGCCCGCCATTCGTATTGTACGTCACCTTGAACGACTTCCGGAGCTTGGCCCAGAATTCCTTGTCGCCCGTAGCCAGCGAATCTATGGCCGTCACCGCTTCGCCTTCAAAAGCGCTATTGTCGTACCATCCCAGGAATCCTGAATTTTCCTGCACAACATCCGCAGGGAGCACTTTCGTGAATCCCGTAGTATAGTAGTCGAAATAGCTAGCCGTATCGCCTTCGAAAGTATGGAAAACGACCTTGTATTTTTTCGCAACGGAATTCTTGATTTCGCCGGAGAAGTTCGGATAGGAGTCCGTTTTTGTGTCTTGCCCCCAAATAGAGCCGCCTTCGCCTTCGTGCAGAGCGAGCGCCACCATGCCGTTGTTGAACTTTTCGATAGACGTCGGAGTTCCGCCATATTCGGTACGGCCAGCAATGCGCACACAATACGTATTCACTAGGCTAAGAGTTCCGGCCTTGTTACCTACCAGGGATCTCCAGTAACTAGAGAGCCTGCTCTTGACCGAGCCGACATTATAAGCGTTTTCGACGTTCGCCAGGCCGTTCTTCATAACATGCCCTATCAAGCCGGCCGCATAGTAATTGTCATTGAGAATAGAACCGCTGTTATAAACATTCTTCAGGTTTGCCTCGGCCCATTGCTCAACAGTGCCGATTAAGCCGCCAGATGCCGCCGAGCTGCCATGGGCATGTATCGAAACATGGCTGTATACATTGGAAATCGTAGCCTTCGAGTATTCCAACATTCTTCCGACAATCCCGCCGACAGAGCCATTGTTGGTACCGAAATAGGAGTCGACCAAGCCGAAATTCTGCACGGTTACAACGAACGAACCCGAGCCGACTATCGCCCCAAAGAACCCGAAATTATCAAAAGCCTTGCTCGTCGTATCCGAGAAGAACAGGCCGGATATCGTATGTTTCTGACCGTCGAAGTTGCCGGCAAACCTCTCCATCGGTTTCCATTTCGCGAACTTGACCGTATCCGCCACGTTGAGCGTTCCGTCGGAATTGAGCACGTTCTCGTTCACCACGATGTCCTTCGTGAGCTTGCCGCAGGCAGTGGCATCGTATGGGAATTCAGGGTCGCCGTTCACGATGGCGGCAAAGCCGTAGAGTTCGGACGCATTTGAAATCTGGTAACAGCCGTTTTTCAAATTCGGCTGTACGGGGGTGATTGTGGTTGCCGCGGAGGCGAAAGTGCATAAGACCGACACCCCGCCCAGGAAAGACAAAACCTTTTTAAGCATTCTACATTCTCCTCGAAATACAATTCTGTTACAAAAATGCGTTTTTAGGAGAAAAATGTGAAGACAATCACACCCATAGGTGTTGTCAAACCTTACAATGCAAAAACAGGCGAAAATGGCAAAATTAAGCCATTTTACCTATTTTCTTTAGGGTAAACTAACTTCTTTCAGTGTAAAAAATGGTTGACAGAGGCCCGCAGGCAAGGCCTAGTCGCCATACCACAGGTCTTCAAGGGTCATCGACCCGTCCAAAAGGGCCGGACACATGTAGTCCTCTATAATAAACGCCATTTCTTCGGGGTCATAGACTTCGTCGGCCCTGTACGCAATGATGCCGTCCCCGCAGACGATATCGTATAAGCCATCTTCGGCCCTGTACGCATTGCACACCTGGGAAAGGGTTTCTGATTCCACACCCGTATAGTATTCGGTGATTTCTGACCAACCATCCTTCATAACCGTCACTAACGTGGCAGTTTTGTCTCCATAGATAATTTCGAACACAACGGAGTTTTCTTGCTTGTTGGCCGAACACGAAATCGCCTGCCCGGGGCTCTTCCCCTCAAACGGATTCTCGATCAGGGTATCCGAGCGTAGAGTCTGCGAACCGTCCCTGGAAACCAGGGTATCCGGCACTTCAGCCTGAGAATCATTCCTGGAAACGTCCCCGGATCCTTCCAAAGATTCAATGTATATGTCGCAATAATCCTTCATCATATCTATCGATTGCTCGAATGCGGCGCCCGCCTGCGCAGGGATAACGCTACCGGTTTTGCCATGGGCCTTCACCTCGGTATCCGTGCAGCTGACCGTACCATCGATTTCGTCGTATTTCTCCTTCATTTGGCGGCACTGATCTTCGATAGCGTCACTGAAGACCTTCCCGGACGCAGAGACTTCATCCCGGACATTGACCGTACTGCCCACTTCCACCTGGGAAATAGACGAAATGTTCCCCACTTTTCCAAAATCCTGCTTGAACACCAACGTAACGCTCGTGCCTGTCGTATAGACCCGGCAGTCGGCCGTCGACGTGGAATTCTTTCCCTTGCGCAAATATTGCTGTTCGCCGTACGAACTACCTTCCGGCGAAGTCGTCGACGATGAATCGCCACAAGCCAAAAAGGCAAATGGCAGGGCCCACAGGGCGAGTCGAACAAATTTCATGTGTCCTCCTAATAAATTCACTCTCTATAATATAACAATCTACAAGTATTTTTTATATTTAGGCCATGGAAACTTGCACATTCAAGCATACCGCCCGCATCGAGGTGCGCTACGCGGAAACCGACCAGATGGGAATCGTCCACCACTCCGTTTACGCCGTGTGGTTCGAACAGGCACGTACCGAATACTTCCGCGAAGCCGGCGCAAGCTACGCCGACATGGAAGCCGAAGGGTTCGCAAGCCCCGTACTCGAGCTGAACGTCCAGTTCAAGGCGCCCACGCACTATGGCGAATTCGTAGACGTCGAAACGACCATGGTCCGCGAAGACAAATTGCGCATCCGCTTTTACTACAAGGCTTTCGTGAATGGCAAACTGTGCACCACGGGTTCCACGCTCCACTGCATGACAAAAAACGGGCGCCCGTCACGCGAGCTGCCCGCAAGTTTTGCCAAGTTTGAATTCGTGAACGAATAAAACTTTGGACCGGCCACTTATTCTATCGGGAGTTTCATCGTGCCCGAATCGAGGCCCTTGACCGCATAGAACACCCTGGTTCCGTCCGGCTTGAATAAAATCGCGATACCGGCCAGGTAGTTCAGCCAGTTGTCGCCGTCCCATTCGCCCTGCTTGGCAAGGTAGTACTTCATCGTAATTCTCCTTTCGGATATGTACGACACCATCGGGATAATCATTACGTCGTGCGAGACGAACATGCCAACTTGCTTCTTGGAGCGCTTCAATGCCGGCATAAGGTGATTTTCCAGCAATGCAGCGAACCGGGGAGACACGTCGTAGAAAACGTCGGTGTAGCCGCCCTCGGCCGCCCACCTGGTAATGACACCCCTTCCATCATCGTTTTCCCTAAAGAGGGTCATATAGTAGCTATCGAAGCTCTTTGTGAACCAGCCTTCGTTCAACACGGCCATGGTATCGCCGAGCGTATCGTAGTCAGCGCGGCCCTTGGCAATATTGTTGTACGTCATGTGGGTACGGTGATACTGCGAGCCGGCATAGTAGATTTCCGGGCTGAACATCAGTTTTTCCCCCAGTTCCTGGGACTGGGCTACTCCGAGATCCGTCAACGCACTCGCTATGGAGAGATCTTCATCGCGTTCTGCATGGCGAATTACAACGATTACCTGTTCGTCCGGAGCCACCTTGGCAAGAACATCTTCCAGCGGGACAAAATCCGTCACGCGGGACTGCCGCACATACTTGTCGTTGAGGGCGCTTATCACCTCTTCCTCGGTAGCAATCCTCCAGAGGTGCGTGCCCATATCGCAATAGTAAGAGCGGTCTTCATTGTTGATTTCGACGAACTTCAGCTGGCCAGCATTTTCGGCGTTGCACTTGCCCAGGATTTTTTCCGCCGAAAGCGTAACAATGCTATCCACGATGCGGGTGCTGTCCTTGAAGATGATGTTCAGGCTATCGATGATATTCAGGCTATCGATTACGCGGGTACTATCCTTGTAACGGATGCTGTCAATGAAGCGGAGGGTGTCGATGTAACGGAGGCTGTCGATGTAGTGAAAGAGCAAGCTGTCGATGATGTTCAGGCTATCCTTGTATTTGATGCGCAAGCTATCGACAAAGCGGATACTGTCCTTGACTCGCACACTGTCTTTAATGCGCAGGCTGTCCCTGACTCGAACGCTGTCCTTAATGCGCAGGCTATCGATGACGCGGACGGTATCAATCCAGTTGAGGCTGTCGTGAATCACCACCGAGTCACGCACCGAGACGTTATCGGGGCTCGTGGAACTGCTGTCGGAATCGCCGCATGCGGCCAGAATAGAGGCAAACGCAAGGCCCGCCAGTACTTTCATGATTTTTGATTTCATTTATATAACTCCGTCGCTTTCGCGACTTAAGGTTTATCGGTTAGTTTGTATACAAATATATTTCATAAATCTTACAACGTCAAGGTCAGGTTCAAGACTTTTTTACATCCAAAATAACCTCATAATCACCCCGAAAAGCGGTTTTTCGTACTGCTTCTTGTATTACAATGTCTAACTTCTATTAATCCTATGAGCTTAAATAATGTATATTAGGGGCATTACCATTAAGGAGGAAGGGGAACATGAAGAAGAAAATTTTGTCTGCAATCGGGATTTTGTTTAGCCTTGCAATACTCTTTTCGGCTTGTGGCGACGACAAATCCAGCGCCCCTTCGGATTCCCGCGAGAATTCTGAAATAACGCCGACCGACACGACATCGTCGGCAAATGAAGGCTCCGCACCCACGTCAAGTACTGTTCCCGCGTCAAGTGATGTTCCCGCATCAAGTGCAAATCCGCAGTCAAGTGAATCTCCGGAATCGTCCTCGTCAAATGTATTCTTGCCTTCAAGTAGTTCCTGGTACGATGGAAACAACTATAATCCCAGAGCCTGTTGCCCGGATACGATCTACATAGAAGACGGTAAGGAGAGAGTTCATAAGTCAGAGGAAGGCGTGTGCCCTCCGCCAAGCATCATCTCCATCACTTGCGTGCCGCCCGTTCGAGTCAACAAGGATTCAATCAAGGCGGCCGAAGAAAACAAGAAGGTCTCGTCCATTCGGACTACAGATTGTCTGTCGTTAACAGATCTGTTACGCAGGGGCCTTTCGGATGATGCTAGAAACGTCAAGCTGATGGATTATGGCGGCAAAACCCTCACGATTGAATTCTGGAAAAATGACTATTGTTCCATTGATGCCGATTTGTCGTATGAACTTTCTCACGACACGTTGTCCGTGAAACTTACCGAAATCCGTTCGGCGGAAGAATGCGACTGCTATAGCCTGCACCAAGTCAATATTCCCGACACATTACGGAACTTCACGTATTTCAAATTTGAAGACCACGTTTACGGTCTTCAGTAAGGATACCCTAGGCTGTTCATTCAAGAGTATGGACTAATGTCCTTATGACTCTGCATGCTATTTGACTGATTCTGCAAAAACAAGGCTCCCGTTCGAGGGGCTGACGAAACAAAAAATGTTTGCTAGCCGTTTTTTCGGTACGATTTGGCTTGACAGAGCCATTCAAATAGTGTACATTTGTACATAGCAAAAGGCACTAGACATATGGACCAGCCGCTCGCCGAAAGACTCCGTCCGCAAAACCTGGACGAATTCCTTGGCCAGAACAAGATTCTGGGCGAGCAAAGCCTATTGCGCAAGAGCCTCGAGAACGACAACGTCCCGAGCATGATTTTCTGGGGGCCTCCGGGCTGCGGCAAGACTAGCCTCGCCCACGTGATCCGCCAGCATACCAAAAAAGCTTTCGTCGCACTCTCGGCAGTCGCCAGCGGCGTCAAGGAAGTCAAGGAAGTCCTGGCCGACGCCCGCAAGATGAAATCGATGTTCCAGGACACGATTCTCTTCATCGACGAAATCCATCGCTTTAACAAGGGCCAGCAAGACGCCTTGCTCGGCGCCGTGGAAGATGGCACCGTGACGCTTATAGGCGCCACCACCGAGAACCCGGGATTCGAAGTCAACAGCGCTTTGCTTAGCCGCTGCCAGCTGATATTGTTTGCGCCGCTCAGCAAGGAAGACTTGCGCACCTTGATTTTCAGCGCTTTGCGCGACCATCCCCGCGGATTGCAACTGAAAGACGTGGAAGTCGAAGACACGGTTGTAGACAAGCTTATCGCGCAGTCCGATGGCGACGCGCGTTTCTTGCTGAACCAGATTGAATGGATTGGCAAGAACCTCGGCGACCGCAAAATCATCGACGAAAAGCTTCTCGAAGAATTCCAGTACAAAAAACCGCTGCGTTACGACAAGAGCGGCGAAGAACATTACAACCTGATTTCCGCCCTGCACAAGTCCGTGCGCGGATCTGACCCCGATGCCGCCCTCTACTGGATGCACCGCATGCTGCAGGGTGGCGAAGACCCGCGGTTCATATTGCGCAGGCTCATGCGCATGAGTATGGAAGATATCGGACTCGCCGACCCGAACGCGTTACTGCTGGCCACCGCCGCTCGCGAGGCCTACGATTTCATGGGGATTCCCGAAGGCCTCATCGCCCTCGACGAACTCGCCGTCTACCTCTCGCTCGCTCCCAAGAGCAACAGCCTGGAACTTGCGGGCATGAAGGCCGATTCCATCGTGAAGCAGACCGGCACGCTCCCCGTACCGCGCGCCTTCCGCAATTCCGTGACGAAGGTGGGCGAAAAGCTCGGCTACGGAAACGACTACCAATACGACCACGACAGCCCGGGCGCCTACTCCGCACAGGAGCACCTGCCCAAACAGCTCGAAGGCACCGAGATTTACCAGCCCAAGCCCTACGGAAAAGAAAAAGCCCTGGGCGAACGCCTCGCGCAACTCAAGCAGATTAAAAAAGAGCGTAACGGGAAATAAAGGAAAAATCCGCCCGGCCCTTTAGAACTGTTCCAAAATCCTGATACGTTCCGGAGTGTCCGGGTGCGTACAGAACATGATGTTCGCCTTGGCCACCCAACCCGAGAGTTTCATGTTGTTGTCGAATTCCTCGTCGGGGTGAATGATATAGAGCTGCGCGACATCGTTACGCTGCACGCTAGCAAGCCCCGGCGCCTCAGAAATTTTCTTGAGTGCCGAGGCAAGCGCAAGCGGGTCACCACAGAGTTCGGCGGCGCCCGCATCGGCCACGTATTCGCGCTTGCGCGATATGGCAAGGCGCGTCATGAAGCTGAAGAAATAGCCGATGGAACTCCAGATAATGAGGGCTATCAGGAGGATCATGATTTCCAATATGATGGCTCCGCCGCCGCCCTTGTTGTTCCTTCGGCTAGAAGAACGTCGCGAGCCGCGGAGCAGGGCACCAAGCATCCTCATGGACATGGACTGGATGGCCGCAAAAATCCCGACGAACACGATGCACACCACCATCAGGCGCGTATCGCGATTCTTGATGTGCGTGAGTTCGTGGCCCACGACCGCCGAAAGTTCCGCATCGTTCAGCTTTTCGATAAGCCCCGTGGTGAGCGTGATGGTAAACGACGGGATATCGATACCGCTCGCATAGGCGTTCAGATTGGAATCCTCGACGATGTTGATTTGCGGCATCTCGATACCGCCCGCGATGCAGAGGTTCTCCACGATGTTGTAGACACGCAAGTTATCCTTGCGCTCCACCGGCTTCGCGTGCGTGATATGGCGGATGATGGAAGTGTTCGCGCAGTAGGCGATAATGAACCAGAGCCCCGTCATGCTAAGCGTGAAGGGCATGGCATCCTTGAAGTAATACCAGATGATATCCCAGTGAAATGTAGCCGCCTGCGGCCCCGGCGGGCAAACGCCATCCCAGCAGAACCACCCGATAAAATCGAGCGTCATTATAGCGAGGAGCACCATCCCGAGAAGGATTACAGGGAACATGCACAACAGGATAACGCTGTTGCGATTATTCCGCCAAATCTGGGTTTGGATACCGACGTATTTCATGAGGGAAGGCTAAAACTTCACCTCGGGGGCTTTGTTGAGCGTATCGCGGCTTTCGGTGGCCTCGTACATGGCGGCACGCTTGAAACCGAACATCCCGGCGATGATGTTGCTCGGGAATACTTCGCAGGCGTTGTTGAACTCGCGGGTAGCGGAGTTGAAGAAGCGGCGGGCGGCAGAGAGCTTGTTCTCGATATCGGCAAGTTCGTTCTGCAGCTGCAGGAAGTTCTCGTTCGCCTTGAGTTCCGGATAGGCCTCGAGCGAAACGCGGAGACCGGCGAGCGCACCGGAAAGCGCCTTGTCGGCAGCGACCTTCTCGTCGACCGTATTGGCCTTCATGGCAGCAGCACGGGCGGCGGTCACCGTCTCAAGAGTCTCTTTCTCGTGGCCGGCATAGCCCTTGACGGTATTCACAAGCTGCGGAACGAGGTCGTAACGCTGCTTGAGCTGCACGTCAATGTTTGCGAAAGCGTTCTCGCGGTTGTTGCGGAGCTTCACCAAGCCGTTGTACATCGATGCTACGGCAACGATAACGATTACGGCGACAATCCCAATGACAATAAGAGCGTTCATGTTGATCTCCTCCTCGGTTAAAAACTAACGCTTGCCCTCGCGCTTGTAGCGATCGATGCATTCCTGATAAAAGTCGAATGTCTGCTTGGCGATGGACTTCCAGCTGAACACGTCAATGGCGCGCTTGCGGCTCACCTCGCCCATCTTCTTTGCAAGTTCCGGGTCGGCAAGCACCTTGTTGAGCTTGTTCGCAAAGTCGGTCTGGAAAGCCTTAGGGTCAGCCGGTTCAAAGTCCGTCTCGGACTTCGCTTTCAGGGGCACCAAAAATCCAGTCTCGCCGTCCACAATAATCTCGGGAATGCCACCGACGGCGCTACCCACCACCGGGGTACCGCAGCTCATGGCCTCGAGGTTGATGATGCCGAACGGCTCGTACAGCGAAGGCGTGGCAAACACGGTCGCATGGCTGTACAGCACGCGCAGTTCCTCGTGCGGCACGGGTTCCTGAATCCACACCACGCCATCGCGGGTCGCCTGGACCTTTTCGATAAGCGCCTTGCATTCGTCGGCAAGTTCGATGGTATCGGGCGCACCCGCACAGAGCACCACCTGGGCGCCCTTGTCAATCTGCGGAATCGCCTGGATAAGCTGGCTTATGCCCTTCTGGCGCGTAATACGGCCCACAAACAAGACGTACGGGCGGTTTGCGTCCACGCCCCATTTCTCGAGAATCCTCGCGTCAAACGTCGGCGCGTAAAAATCCGGATCGATACCGTTGTAAATAACCTTCACGCGGTCTTCGGGCACTCCGTAAAGCTTCATCACGTCGCGCTTCATGCCTTGGCTTACCGCGATTACGCCGTCGGCGGCCTCGTAAGCGGTACGTTCAATCCAGCAGCTCATGGCATATCCGCCGTCACCGAGCTGTTCCGCCTTCCACGGACGGTGCGGTTCAAGCGAGTGCGTCGTGAGAATCAGCGGGCACTGCAACAGGCGGCTCGCCAACACGCCACCGAAGTGGCTGTACCACGTATGGCAATGTATTACGTCAATGTCCTTGAGGGTCGCAGCCCACTGGAGGTCGATATCGAGCGGCTTGAAAATCTTCTGGAAGCGCTCGTCGGCAGGGCTCAATCCCAGCTTGCGCGAAAAGCCAAGCGCACGAATGTTGTCTTCGTCGATGTCCTGCACGCCAAAACAGCGCGCCTCGATATGGCAAAGCTTTGCAAGTTCCTGCGTAAGGAACTTCACGTGAATACCGGCACCGCCGTAAATTTCCGGCGGGAACTCGTTAGTCAAAATAGCAGCGTTCATGTCCATAATTATACAAAAAAAAGCACCCCGGCCTATACGACTGGAGTGCTTTTATTGTTGGAGTGTGGAATTTCTTAGAAGTTCTTGCACTGGCCTTTCCACTTGCCCTGCTTTCCAATGATGTTGCCATCGATGTATTTGCCAGTGGAGCCTACGAAATCGGCCTTGCGGAAGTCTTCGCCGCCGAGGTGCCAACGCATCCAGGCGACCGTCGCAGCCATGCCGTCCCAGGATCCCGATCCATGACCATAGCCACATTCCTTGCGACCCGGAGAAACTTCATAGCATTCATTGCCACGGCCACCAGTCATCTGGATAAGACATGCGGGAGCCTTGACACCTGCGTTGTTGTAATCATTTTCGGCATTGCCGCGTTCCATGCCGCCTTCACCGTAGAGGATTGCGATGGAGCGGTCCGTTGCGACCTTGTTGGCGCCAGCGCCATTCCAGTCGCCGCTGTTGTTGAGGAACGCCGTAAGAACGCGTTTGTCCTTAATCACCATCTGTTCGGATTCAAGACCGCCCATGGAGTGGCCAGATGCGCCCACCGTATTCATGTCGAGCTTGTTGTACAACGGGTCATTCTGGTCCTTGTTCTTCTTGTCAAGCCAGTTGAGAGCCTCAATGCCTTGATTAGCATTGCCCGGAGACTCAGGAATGGCAACCACGACAAAGCCATGGGAAGCCAGGCGGCTAATAATGGAGCGATATTCCTTGGGATCGGATCCGCCACCGGGGCCCCACACCACGACGGCATGTTTCTGGGTTTCGGACAACTGCTTGGGATAAGCGAGAATCTTGCATAAGTTCCTTTTTTTGTCATTATCCCAAATGCAGGGCTCGATATCCTCGGTATATACGATTTGCATCTGGTCCTTTTCTTCTTCCTTGCCCTCGGCGAGGAAGATTCCGGCGGGCTTCACTTCTTCGCTGGAAGAAGAAGCAACCGCTTCGCTGGAGCTGGACTTCGGCATAACCTGCGAAGAAGAAGAACGCGGGTCCACCGTCACGGAGCTTTGCGGACCAACGGACGTGCTGGAAGCCGGGTTGATGTCGCCGGAAGATTCCGGGACAACGGCGGAAGAAGACTGGTTCAGGATATCGCCAGAAGATTCAGGAACGACGGCAGAGGAACTGCCAATAATATCCTGGCCACCGATGCCACCCTGTCCTTCCTGACCACCGACGACGTCCTGGCCTTCCTGGCCGAGTTCCGGATTGTTGAGGTCCCCCTGCTGCTGGGCAGCCGCGATGTCGTTAAGGGCATTTTCTGCGTCGCCGCAGTTGAATAAAGCCAGCGTACTGGCCAAAACCAAGCATTTTAGTGCTCTCGACTTCATTTTGTTCTCCTCGATTTTTTCCATACACCCTTTAGTAAGATACCTAGAATGATTGAGGAAAATCACAGTCAAAAGCAATGTTCTATGGATAAAAAATCCAAGCCTATCGGGCTTTTTCGCACAAAATCAGCGATTTAGCGCGGTGCGTAAATACGCGACATGAACTCGGCGCGGGTCTTCTCGTCGGTCTTGAAACGGCCCAGGAGCTGTGTGGTCACCATGGTGGCGCCGGGCTTTTTCACGCCGCGCATCGTCATGCACATGTGGCTCGCCTCGAGCACCACAGCCACGCCCTTCGGGTTCAGTTCCTTCTGGATGAGCTCCGCAATCTGGCGCGTCATCCTCTCCTGGATTTGCGGGAAGCGGGCGTAAAATTCCACCACGCGAGGAATCTTGGAAAGGCCCACCACGCAGTCGCCGGGAATGTAGGCCACGTGGGCCTTGCCCGTGAACGGCAAAAAGTGGTGTTCGCACATGCTCGCGAACTCGATGTCCGGCACGATGATCATCTCGTCGTACTTCTCGTGAAAACGGGTCTTCAAGATATCTTCGGCGCGGGTCTCGCCCGAAAGGCCGGTCATGAGTTCAGCATACATCTTGGCAACGCGCTTCGGCGTATCGAGCAGACCTTCGCGATTCGGGTTCTCGCCCATACCTTCCAGAATCATCCGGAAGCCGTCTTCCATCTTTTTAAAATCCATCATGCGAGCAATTATAAAAAAGTATCCGGCACAATGGCGTATGTTGGACAAAAAAAATAGTTGCCGCGATAAGAACTATATGATACGCTATCTAATGATACAGGAACGTATCATTACTAAAAAATCGCTTTAAAAATCAAAAAAAATTGCTGATTTTACCCCAAAAATTGAGATTTTGTAATATTTATTCATTTTTTTGGATGATCGCGGAATTAGATTTATAGATGTCGGGTCGCATCAATGTCAACCGAAAACGAAAGGGAAGCGAACATGAAGCCCATTCTTGAATATTTGAACTATCGCCGCTACATGCACGATTTCTACGAGGAGCGGAAGAAGTCATCTGCGTTTTCGTGGAGGGAATTCGCCAAGCTGGCCGGATTCGTTTCGCCCACGTACCTGAAACTGGTATGCGACGGAAAGACAAACTTAAGCAAGCCCGGTATTCAAAAAGTCGCGAAGGCTATGGGCCTCGAGGGGTTTGAACGAACCTTCTTTGAACACCTGGTGCAGTTGGACCATGCGAAAAGCGATGCCGAGAAAAAGGCCGTGCTTGCAAAAATCTTGCAGTCGGCCAAAGAGAACAAGATGTTCGTCCTGAATGCGGACGGTTTCCGTTTCTGCGAACATCCAGTGTGCCCAATCGTGCGGGAACTTGCCCCGCTGATGCCCGGCGCACTTCCAAGCGAAATGGCCGCAAAAATCAATTACGAGGTCACGGCGCTCGATGTCCGCGATACGCTCCAGTTCTTAGTAAAGACGGGGCTTCTGAAGAAAACGGGCGAGAATTCCTACGAGCAGACTTCGAAGATGGTGAAGATTTCAAAAGACGCCCTGCCCCTGACAGTACGCTCCATGAACCGCGAAATGGGCCGTCTCGGCGTTCTGTCGCTGGACAGCACAAACGTTGACGAACGGAACATCTCGGGCCTCACCATGGGTGTCGACAAAATTACCTACCGCCGTATAGAACGCGAAGTGAACGAGTGCCGCCGCAAGGTGGCTGCCATCGCCGGCGAATGCAAAAATATTAACCAGGTCTACCGCCTGAATCTGCAACTTTTCCCGCTGACGAAGAAAGTCGATGAAATCTAGGGGGATGTATGAAAACGCTTAAAACTTTGAATAGCCTGACGCTTGCTGCATCGTTCCTTGCCGCCGCATTTTTCTGCGCCTGCTCCGAAACTAAGAACCCGCAGGATGCCGGTGTCTGGGAAGACGAACCCGCCATCGCGGATAATGAAAGTTCGTCCAGTTCCCTTTTGGAAATCGAATCCTCGAGTTCTGTCGTGGAGGAGAGCAGTTCCTCGGTGAAAGTGGAGTCATCGAGTTCATCCATCGCAGGAATACACATTCCGGATAATCAAGGATGCGCACCAGATCCCCTTGATTACACAGACACGCCGAAACCGTTGCCCGCCGCGAAAAAACCTGCGAAAATGGCGGAGATAAAAGCGGATTCCGCCAAGGAGCCCTCGTACGCAGCCATTATGATGAAAGAAGAGAAATATGGAGTCCTGAGCGCCTTTGTCGAAAAGCGTCTCGAGTTTCTTGAAAAACAGGGAGCCGCACACAATTCCGCTTGGATACAGGCGGCAACAGAGCTGTTGCGTGAACTCGGTCTAGATTCCCTGCTTGCCGATCGTCGTATGCCAACATATTACTTGGAATATACCTTGTTCTTCCTTTACGGGGATGGCCACAATCAATTAAATGCGGAATTAGTTAATGATTTTGCCGACGGCAAACTTGAACCGGAAAATTACTGCATCAATAATCAGCCTTACGATTCATTTGACCGAATTGCCTTTAATTTCATGCCCTTAGGGTGCGCGTACAGTGACTACGAAATTTTGGACCCGGAAGCCATCATACAGAACATCTGGCGCAAGTGCTCCGGAATGCCATACTGCAGTGATGCGATGGTTGGAAAGTTCAACGAAGACAGTTCATTGATTTGCAAGAAGAGCAGTTATTACAATTTTTCTACCATAAGTGCCTACTACACTAATTGGGAAATCGCTTCTCCGCTGGATGTCGAAACATCGGGAATTCCCTGCGATGTCGACGACAAGTTCATCGTGAGCCGTAAGAACCCCGAACGTTCCTATGTTTGCACAACCGATAATGGATGGGATTCAACAAAGACCGTCAATGTTGAAATGAAGCAGGTCCCGTGCGATACGGCAGGAGCATTGTTCAAGAGCAACCTGAATCCTGGAGCGGTTTATATTTGCAGGGATACTGTTTGGACAGGGAAATATTTCGTAGATCGAGAATATACCCTGAACGCATGGGACATGGCGACTCCTTTTGAAGCCGAAGTCGTGGACGTTCCCTGCGGAAAAAATGGGGAAATGACGAAAAGCGTCGTGAAACCGGATTCATTCCATATTTGTAGGAACGGCGTTTGGGGGACGGCCACCCGCTTGGAAAGGGAAACATACGGAACTCCATGCGACGAAGAGGGCAAACGCGTCGAAAGCCGTGAACTGCAATCTATGTATTATGTGTGCCATGAGGGTGAATGGCGCCAATTTGACGAAGTCACCTGCGAAAATGGCGCAAGGTACTCTACAGCCAATGAAAAAGACAAAAACTACAAGACTAATTATGCCTGCAAAGACGGGAAGTGGTATTCAAGCAATGAGGAATCATGGGAAATTCCATACGAACTTTATTTCAATCCCGACATTGAATACGGCTCGTTTTTGGACCCGAGAGATGGGCGTACCTACCGTACCATTGACTACCGCGGCACGACATGGATGGCCGAAAATCTCAAGTATCAAGGGGCTCCAGGAACCTTTGAAGTTGACAAGCAATTTTGCGAAAGTGACAACTGCAAAAATTCAGGTTACTTCTATACCATAAAAGCAGCGGAACAAGCTTGCCCGGAAGGATGGAGATTGCCGAACAGTAATGAAGTTTCACTTCTACGTATTTCTGACGGTTCAGAAGAAAGTGGTGAAATTGAAATTTATACCTCGACGCGAACTTTGTTCAATACATTGTTCACGCAGATGAATAGCTTGGGCGTTGGCTATAATGGATTGGACAATTATGGACTGAGTTTCACCAAGACCGGGTTGTTTAATAGAGACGTCCATGTGAATAGCGACTATCAGTACTTCTGGTTCCAGGATACCGAAGAAAATGAAATAACGCTAGCGGAAATAACAACCTACGCGATAGACTTGTCTAACAGATTCTACAGTGTCCGGAATGATATCAAGGCTCCTGTCCGCTGCGTCAAGGAATAAAAATTTTTAGACCGCTGGATTGCCGGTATTACACGTACACGACAGTATTGCCGGTGCGTTCGGTGATGTTCCTGTTCGGCAGGCCCGATTCGGTATCGGCGTAGCCGATGGCAACGGAGGCGTACACGCGCTCGTCCTCGCGCAAACCAAGTCCGCGCAAGTATTCGAGAATCGCCGGATCCTCGTTCAGCCACTTGAGCTGGTTGATGTAGCAGCTGCCCAAGTTCAGTTCGTTCGCCGCAAGCATCATGTTTTCCACGGCACAGGCGACATCGGCCATGTTGTTGCCGTAGTCTTTCTTGTTCGCGACTACAATCAGCACGGGCGCCGTGTAGCAGAACGAGTAGTTCCCCTTGCGGGCGAGCGTGATGGAATTCTTGAGACTCTTGTAGAGATCTTCACGGAGTTCCATCTTCGCAAACGCTGCCTGCACCAGTTCCTTGAGCTTGGCAATCACTGCCGTATCCGAAATCACGAAGAAGTGATTCGTCTGCGCGTTACCGCCGGTAGGGCCGAACTGGCCCGCCTCGGCAATCTGCATCAGCTTTTCAAGTTCAACGGGCTGGGCCTTGAACTTGCGCGTGCTACGACGAGTGTATATCGCTTCGAGCGTGTTCATGCTACTTGTCCAGCGGAAGCACGAGGATACGCGAGTTCCGCTTCTGGTTGTAATGGTCGCGCTTGCTCTTCGGCAAATCCTCGACCGTACCATCCTCGAATCCGAAGTGGTAGAACCAGTCAAGGGCCTGCGTAGTAAGCAGGAACAACTTCTTGTAGCCCTTCATGCGGCCAACCGTAATGAGGTGACGCACGATGGCATCGCCAATGCCCGACTTGCGGTAGTTCGCGCCAACCGCGATGCCGGCGACTTCGGCCATGTTGTCTTCAAATTCATGCAACGCACCGCAACCGTGAATGCTGTTGTCGATGCTGTACACCACGTAGTCCTTGAGCTTTTCGGAAATGCTTTCCTGCGTACGCGGCACCAGGTAGCCCTTCGCGATGTAGTCCTGCATGATGCGCAAGATATCGGGAATATCTTCGATGTTCGCGGGCCGGATACTCGAGTACTGGTTCGCGTACACCATGGTACCGTCGCCCCGCGCGCTGAACACTTCTTGCAGCACGCTGCCCTGGAATTCACCGCTCAGCAGGTGAACGCGGTTCGCGCCCGCCTCGCATGCCCGGATGGCGTTCATCAGGTAGTCCATCTGCGCAAAGTCAAGCTGGTCGGAATTGAGTTCCAGCAACTCCTTCGCCTGGTCCACGTCCAATGCCGAAATCACGCCCGAATCCGTCGGCTCCAGGTACTTCGTGTTCTTGCCGGTCACGAGCCCATCGAGCTTGATACCGTTCTCGTTACCGATAAAGAAGAGCTTCCCAACCTTCATGTACTTGCAGATTTCAGTCGCAAGTTCGGTAGAGCTGATGTTGTAGGCGTGCCCCAACTTGTTCCAGCCAATAGGCGGAATGATAGGCACGAACTTCTCGTTCAAAAGCTGTTCGAGGATATCCCTCTGGATACGCTCGATCTTGCCGGTGCGCATGTAGTCGACACCGCCAATCACGCCGAGGCTCCGCGCCAGCACCCAGTTACCCTGGATACCGCTCAAGCCGCTCGCCGTAAGGTGACTCATGATGCGCTGGGCAACACCCAGGGAAGCCTGCTCGATATGCGGCAGGGCTTCTTCGCTCGTAAGGCGCACGCCGCCCTCGAACTTGGACTCGAGTTCCCAGGCTTTCAACTGCGCGTCGATGCTGTTTCGCGTACCCGGCACGATAATAATGCGGATACCCGCCTTGTGCAACAGGGCGATATCCCGCATGAGCACGGGGAACAGCGGATGGTCCATAAGGCCGTCGTCAATCTTCAAAACGAACAGCTGGCCCTTGAACCGATCCATATAGCCGAACACTTCCCGGATGAATCCGGCAACTTCGAAGTGCTGGGAATAGAAATCGGACACAGAGTTGTTCATGCCCATAAACATAAAAAAACACGGCCCCGTCAAGGGCCGCATTCGTCAAATTACACCTTTTTCAAGGCAAAAAACGTCTTACTTCTTGGCCGCGGGCTTCTTGTCTTCCTTCGCGGGCTTTTTCGCGTCGGCCTTGGCGGCGGGCTTTGCAGCCGCTTCGGGCTTGGCGTCGGCCTTGGTGGGGGCGGCAGCAGGGGCAGCCTCGGCCGGCTTCACCGCGGCACTGTCCGTGGGCACGGCCGGAACGGCGGTGCTGTCAATGGCCGGGACTTCGGCATACACCTTCAGGAGTTCCACCTCGAACACGAGCAGGGCGTTCGCAGGGATAAGGGGCGGCACGCCGGCCTCGCCATAAGCGAGGGCGCTCGGAATCCAGGCCTTCACCTTCATGCCTTCCTTCATGGTAATCAGCAAGTCCTGCCAGCCTTCGATAACGGCGCTGACCGGGAATTCCAGCGGTTCGCCGCGCTTGACGCTGTTGTCGAACTCGGTACCGTCGAGCAGGGAACCCACGTAGTGGACCTTGACCCTGTCGCCCATCTTGGGCGAAATACCCTCGGCAGCCTTGAGCACCTTGTACTGCACGCCCTTCGGGGTCGTCTTGACCGTCGAATCCGTGATATTCTTCGCGAGGAACTGCGCCTGTTCTTCAAGGGCCTTCTTGGCGGTGGCGGCCTCGTTGGCCTCCTTGGCCTTCTGCATCTGCAGCAGCAAGTCCTGCAGGGCGAGCTCGGAAGCGGAATCCGTCATGAGCAGCGGGCGGGTAGAATCCGTCTCGTCAAGGATGGCGGACATCAGCACGTCCATGTTCAGCGGGACGTTCACGTTGGCAACGGCCTTGCCCAGGTCCATGCCGAGCGCGTAGCTGTAGCGGTCGACCTGCGTGGAAAGCGTCACCTTCTCCTGCTGGGCAGGCGCCGGAGCGGGTGCGGGCTCGGTTTCCGGAGCGGCATTCTTGCTACCGCCGCAAGCGGACAGGGCGACAGCCCCTAAAAAAGCGGAAAGGCACTTGGCAAAATTCATCATATCCCCTATCATAACAGGTTTTAACGGGATTCAAATTAGCAAAAAAAGGTGCGGCCCATCACAATCGGGCCCGCGCAGGCCCCCGATAGGCCCAAATGAGAACAGAAGGCGAACACTTTTTAAGCCCCGATTTATCCATCGTTGACATGGGTTTACACGTTCCGAAATTGCCGTTACCGCGCAAATTTCGCCACTTTTTGTGGATAAGTCCTTGATAGAAACGGCTTTCTGAAGCCTTTTGGTATGTTACGGAAATCATACAAACCCTTCCAAACTGGGAGAAATATTTATAAATTTATACACAGAACGACAAGGAACACCAAAAATGACTAACCGCTTTGAACATTATTACGAATCCGCGACTGCGAGCAAGAAGCAGTTCGACGCTTCTGTATGCAGTGTGAAGGAAGCGCTCCAAGTCTCCTTGAACACTAGCAGGGCTCGCATCTACGTCCGCGACAACAGCAAGCCGGTTTCCACGGGCTGGCTCCGCGGCTCCCTCTCGTACCCCTGGGCCATCGTCTGCATCGTCATCCCGGCGGTGCTCAACATGATGATGTAAACAAAAATCCACACTTATCAAGGCGGTCGTGCTTCGGGCACGGCCTATTTTTTTATCTGGCACCCGTGGCATCCGGGGCGCCCTTTTCTATCTTTGGGGGCGTAAAACAGCGCACCTGCGCACCGGAGACATTATGGCAGCACTCATCCTCGACGGCAAGGCCCTCGCCAAGACCACTGAAGAAGAACTCAGCGCCCGCGTGGCAAAACTCAAGGAAAAGACGGGCAAGACCCCCATCCTTGCGACCATCCTGGTGGGCGACGACCCGGCCAGCGCCACCTATGTGAAGATGAAGGGCAACGCCTGCGCCCGCGTGGGCATGGAAAGCATCCGCGTGGTGCTCCCCAAGAACACCACCACCGAGGAACTGCTCAACAAGATCCAGGAACTGAACGAGAACCGCGACGTGCACGGCATTTTGCTGCAGCACCCGGTTCCGCGCCATATTGACGAACGCGCCGCCTTCGAGGCTATCGATGCCCGCAAAGACGTTGACGGTGTGACCTGCCTGGGCTTTGGCCGCATGGCGATGGGCGAACCCGCTTACGGATGCGCGACTCCCGCCGGAATCATGCGCCTCTTGAAGGCCTACAACATCCCGCTCGCGGGCAAGCACGCCGTAGTCGTCGGCCGCAGCGCCATCCTCGGTAAGCCCATGGCGATGATGCTCTTGAACGCCGACTGCACCGTGACCATCTGCCACAGCAAGACTCAGAACCTCCCCGAATTCGTGAAGCAGGCCGACATCCTCGTGGGTGCCGTCGGCAAGCCCGAGTTCATCAAGAAGGAATGGATCAAGCAGGGCGCCGTCGTCGTGGACGCCGGTTACCATCCGGGTGGCGTCGGCGATATCGAGAAGGGTCTCGACGACGTGGCATCCGCCTACACCCCGGTTCCGGGCGGCGTGGGCCCCATGACCATCAACACGCTCATCTACCAGAGCGTGGAATCTGGCGAAAAGTATTTAGGCTAAACGTCATCCTGAGTGCAGCATCGAAGGAGCGGGACCAAGGTTCCGCTCTTTATGTTTTGGCTTGGATTTGTCAGCTTAGCGCCTGGTGCGTTCCAGTTCTACAGCGTCGGCTTCAGCGGAATTGGGCGAGAGCATGTTCTTCATGGTCTGCCCCACGAACTCCGCACCCACACCGATTAACGTTCCCGTAGTGGAATCATTTGAATATTGGCGGCTGTCCATACCAGCCGTCGCATCCTTCAGCGCGGACTTGTCGTTTTGCTTGGGGTCGGCATAGACAGACGGCCCCTTCCTATTGCCGAGGTTTACCGTATCGGCAGCGGTGGGAGCCTTTTTCTGCACAAGCTGGGCAAAGCCAAGCGACACACACAGCAACAAGATTGCAAGGACAAATTTCATATCGCCAAATATAGTTTTTTTCCGAAATGACATTATTTGTCGCAAATGTTTTGTATATTAGCCTATAGTTATGCATGTATTTACATATATGCATAGAAAAGGTAAAAAAATGTGCTTTCTTAGATCAACCATAAACCATATACAGGAGATTCCCTATGGCAACCATCATCATTGACGATTCCAAGCCGTTCCCCATTATCCCCGAGCAACCGAACAACAGGCACGAATCGGCCCAGGAATTTTTCAAGCGGCAGGCGGCGGGCCTAAAGCTAATCAGCGACGAGATGGAGCAAGAATCCAAAGAGCAGGAGGAAATGCGCAAGCTCCAGGAAAAGAGCCTCGAACGCAAGAAAAAACTGCTGTTCGACAACCTGGACCTCATCGTGCGACACCGGGACGAGATTCTCGCGACACCGCGCTACGCGAACATAGACGCCCACTACGCCATCAAGGGCGGCGGGCTCTACGTAGGCCCCCTGAGCACTTCAAGGGCATTCAACATCGCAGGTAGCATTGTCAGGGTCAATCTCAGGCTCGTGACACTCCTGCGTATCTGGGAGACCGACCAGTTCCGCGTAGACTGCAAATGTGGCAGCACAGCCCTTATCCGCAGCTTTACCGGCTCGCCGCTTTCGGGCAGCTCCCGGGCGACCGCGTATTGCCCCGAATGCAAGCAAGAAACCCACGTTAGCAATCGAAGCTTCGGCAATTATTTCTGGTATTTGCAGAAAAATCTTTCCGAAGACATCGAGACCGTCGCGAGACATGTTATCGCCAAGTGGACGCTCGCCGAGGCGGAGCACGAAAAGAAGGTCACCGAGGGGAAATACAATGACCCCAGACCGGGCGACGATTTCCACGGCGACGGCACACCATGCAATCTTGAGACGATGATTAACGCGTTAAGGCTGAAGGAATTCGACGATGCCGGCACCCGCTAAATCTATACGACAATATCTGTCGTATGCGAGTCGTATATTATGGGAAAAGGAGTAATATATGACACAAGAAGAAAAAGTAAAGGAACTCTACAACGAGCTGAAGCCCAAGTGCCAAGCCGAAGGATTGAACCTATGTTGGGAAATCCATAAAGCCTTAAGCCGATTCCGCAAGGAACACCCCGATCTAGATGACCAGTGGGCCAGAGAGGCAGAAGGATTAGGACCAGGGGAACAATAACTCCATGAAGGAGGCTTTATGATCGACAGCATCGAGGCATTGACCGAAGAGGAAATGAACAAGGCTTTCCGCTACTACAATTACGTGCGGGAGTTTTACGGTTATCTGTGCGATTCTTTGGACCTGGTTTTCGAAGACGGTTGTGATGAGTTTAACCCGGCGTATGCCCCGGCCGAGAAGGAATTCCCGCCTACCGAAGGAATCGATGAAAATTCGGCCGCCAAGGCAAAGACAATCGATGAGATGTCTCGTACCATTCGTGCCTACGAAACGATGCAGTCTATTATCGCGATTCTCGACATGGATGGCGTAGAGAAGGCTGCACAGGTTCGCGGAATGATGCAGGACACCCACAAGTTCGCGCTTACGAGCATCGCGGAATGGTTCCCGATTCCAGGTATTTGGCATGAATTTGACGATTATGCATATGGCCTGCTCTACAAATACGCAAACGATGCGCAAAGTGCGGTGTCGCTGATGGAGCCGCTTGCCCTTGAATCTGCAATCCACAAGATTTTCGCAGAGCAGAAAGAATGCCTTGAAAAATTCTTGCCGCAGAAAATCGAGACGCTGAAAAAACTGAAAGCCGAAATGGAAAACTCTTACAAGGGCAAGATGGACTGGTCGAATCACCTTTGTCAAAGGGAGCTTGTTGATGTGGTGACGGATTACGCCTTTGCGCTTGATACGCTTGACGATTACGATCACCAGAGGCTTACGCTTCGCAAGAGCACTACCGTAGAAAAGTTCCGTGCGACTTACGAAAACGCGATGGCGGCGATTCAGGGGCTCAAGGAAAAGTTCGGTGGCAGCGAGCTATTCGCGCACGAGAAAGATGAGTCTTTCAAAAGCAGCATCGGGCAGATTTACCAGACGTTTGGCGGTGCGGAACTTTACCCGAGTGTCGAGCAGAAGGCGGCGATGCTCCTCTATCTCGTCACGAAGAACCATTCGTTCAGCGACGGCAACAAACGCATTGCGGCAACACTCTTCCTGTGGTTCTTGCTGAATAACGGTATCTTGTATAAGGATGACGGATCCAAGCGAATTGCCGATGCGACACTTGTGACCATGACTTTGATGATTGCGGAGAGCCGCCCCGAAGACATGGAAATGATGGTGAAAATTGTAGTGAACCTGATGGGGTGATTATGCAGAACGAACGACAACTATGGATTTGCGGGGACATTCACGGCGAATTGTCCGAGCTTGTCCGGAATGCAGTGAATCGCGGGATATCGTGTGCCAATATCCTGGTTGTCGGTGATTTTGGTGCGGGTTTCGGTCGCCCAAAATCGATGGATTTTGCCTACGGCAAGGTGCGTGCGGCTTTAGAGAAAAACGACATTTGCATATACACGATTCGTGGTAATCACGACAACCCCGCGTTTTTCGATGGTAAGCACGATTTTGAATGGTTGCATTTTTTGCCAGACCATCGCATAATTGAACTTTGCGGCAAGAAGATTTACACTATCGGTGGAGCAGTCTCTGCCGACATTGATTTGGTTGACCCATTGAGCCGCAAGTCGCGACGAATGATAAACGATTCCTTAATCAAGTTCGGCTCTTCCAAACGTGTCTGGTGGCCGGATGAGGCTCCTGTGCAGATTGCCGAAGGTCTCCCCGAAACTGCCGATATTGTTGTGTCGCACGAGGCTCCGCTTTCATTTGATCCGCCCCTTATGCAGGCGGTCCATGTGCGCAACGAAACTTTTCTGAAAATTGTTGAATCCCGTAAATACCTGGATTACGTGCTATCGCAAGTCAAACCCACCTTGTGGTTTTACGGGCACTATCACAACCATTTTGAGGGCAGTTACCAAAACACACTTTATCGCTGCATGGATATTGCAGAAATGACGCGAATTGTTTGATTATATTTATAAGGGAATTAAAATGACAAGGAGGCCGATATGGCGGATAAGAAAAAATTTGATTTTGTCAAGGTGCTTGAAACGATTCATTTAACTCATTTGAAAAATCTTGCAGAGAATAATCTATCTACCAATAACGGAAATCAATTCTTTTGTGTTGACACATATACTGCATTAAAAACTTTCATTTCTAAATCTTTAAAAGGACGTTCTATTGAAAAAGATGTATGCATAGCTTTTGCTCATATGGTGTATGGGTGGATGCCAACCATCTTAAATGAAGCAAATGATGAAATTGGAAAGTGGGCGGACAAAGATTGGGCGAGAATAAAAGTGTGCTTAAAAAATGTTGAATCAGGAGAAAAACTTAGTATTGGTGAATTAAAAAATGTTATGGTTTTAACAAACAATTCTATCGTTGGAACTAGTAAGCTTCTTCATTTTATAAATCCTGATGTTTATCCGATATATGATTCAAGAGTTTTTCATGCGATTAGAAAACTTGCAAGAGATAAAAAAAAGACTGAAGATTCAAATACAGTTAATGATGTAAATAAATATTTCGCTTATGTAGAATGCGTTCATCGCGTCATAAATGAGGATGAGGATGGCCAATCCTTAATCGAAATGAAAAAACAACTGAAAGAAGGTGGTTTCGTCGATGACGAGGCTTCCAATGTTAGAGTTATTGAAGTTTTATTATATATTAACGGAAAAGAAGAATAGTTCTTCCTTCAATAATCTCGCCTCAATAGAATAAATCTTTATGCGACAGTAGTTGTCGCGTAGCGTGTATATATTCACATACGGTACTTAACAAGGAGCCGTAATGAATCGTAATATGTACATGATTGCAAGGCATACGGACTGGAAAGTTCTTGAGGATTTTTACAAGAACGTCGAGGGCGGCTTGGAAAAACTCGAGAGAATGAAGAAATCCTGCGAAATCGAACGGGATGATCATGTGTTTTATGAAGAACACGAACTGCGTTACGCATCGGTGAATTTTGAATTTCTTTATGACCGGCGGCGTAAACTGAATGCGGAATTCGTTTGGACCGAAGAAAATCTCGGCAAGTTGATTCGCCTTGATCAACACATTCGCAAGCTGGAATATGAAATGTACCAGAAGTTCGTTGAAATCAAGCGGGATCTTGACGGCCTCATTGCGCAAGGGTACAATGTTTATAAGGACTATCAGGTCGAGGGCGAAATCGATTATGACGAGATGTACATTGACGACGAAGAACATGAGCGTAAATACGATTGGCCGTGCAGAATGTTGCAATATTATGCAAACTTCAAACTGCTTGACTGGTTCTCCTTTGGTGATGGACAAGAGCCGGAAGATCCGCGTGACGAGAACTGCATCTTTGAAGCCTGGGGAAAATGGCTGAACTACGATTACTTCGTAAAAAACGGAATGACCGTATTTTTATGCCACTTGATGGATGAATTTCATTGGAGCCTGTATTCGTACAGCGACATCGTGAATATGGATTTGAGATGCTTTTACCTTAATTACGATATAATGCTTTAGAAAGTGAAGAAACTCCAAAACCAAAGGATTTATTATGCCTTATTACGATGTTCCGAAGGAATATAAAGATTGCGACGATATGCTTGCGCGCCTTTGCGAGGATGGCTTGGCCAGGCGAATACCGCACGCGGATGGCGGCACCCGCGCGCGGGTCCAACACGAGCTGGCGATTATCAAGGAAAAATGCGTTGCTGACTACTTTTTGACGGCATGGGATATCGTCAAATACGCCAAGGAGCACGGAATCTATGTCGGCCCAGGACGTGAAACATCGGCATGTTCTCTTGTCAACTACCTCATCGGCATTACGGACATCAATCCGCTGAAATTCGGATTGCCGTTTGAACGGTTCCTAAATCCAAAAGTCAAAAACTATCCGTACATAAATATCGACATCTCCAATTGCGAAGATGTCGAGCATTATATAAAAGTAAATGGTTTCCCGCTGCGCATCAACATATTCAAATTGGGGTGGTTGCAAGTGATAAAGAATGCGCTTGATTCGCTGGAACGCAAAGGCATCTCACTCAACATAAGCAGCATTCCCCTAGATGACAAGGCAACGCTGGATTTGTTCAAGGAATCGAATATTCGGGAGGTTTTTCAGTTCGGGCCCCCGGCCATGTGGAATTACCTGAGCCAGATGAAGAGCGTGAAATTCAGCGACCTCGTCGCTCTGAATTCGTTCCATTACCCTGGAAGAAATGACTGCATTCCTGAATTCCTTAAGCGCAAGAACAAATACAGAAAACAGCACGATTTTGAGGATATCTTGTCGGAAACGTACGGCCTGTTGAATTATCAAGAGCAGGCGATGCAGATTATCCACCGGATGACCGGATTTACGCTAGGCAGATGCTACCAAATAAGGAGGATACTTGCAAAAAAGAACCCGGATCACCTTGCGAAACTTGAGCCGGAATTTTTCGCAGCAAGTGACAGCCGAGGCTACGACAGGAAAAATACTTTACGCATGTGGAAACTTCTTCTATCGAAAAGCGGATTCCTGTTTTGCAAGGGCCATGCTGTCGCCTACACCCTTATATCGTTCCAGACCGCATACCTGAAAGCACATTATAACGAAGAGTATATGGCTGCTTACAATGCCTGCGAATACTCGCGGATGATCGGCGAATTCTAGATGGGATAACGGCCCGCAAATTAAAGAAAACCGCAAAATATGCAAAAATAATTCCTAAAAAGAGGGCAAAATGTACTTTTGTACCGGCCTTCTATGACAAAAATGGAATTTTAACCATGAACGTCATTGATTTTTTGATGGAACCGAATAGTTTGGTTTCCTTGGGGTGACGCAATTGCGACCCTTTCGAGCGGGGGCTCAGGTGCCGCCACCGCATCGCCGGGGCTTGCTTTATGCAAGAACATCTTCCAGCAATAACCAATTATTATCACTCAGGTCATCGGAATATTGTTCTGTGCAAATGCAAAGCTCATTTTCGTCTTTCTTTTCGCGGACGAATCCTCCCTTAAGATTGTGTTTTTGCAGATAGGCTTTCAACGCTGCAAATTTCTTAGGGGAGTATTTGTCAATATCTTCGGTGTTCCCCGACTTGCTTTCGCCACCCTTGGTTTCCAAAATCCATATTTCGTCATTCTTGTCACAGACTATGTAGTCGGGGAAGAAGGATTTCAATTTTCCAAAGTTGTCCTCATATACGATGGAAAAATATTCTTGACCCTTATCTCCATTTTTATAGTACCACTTGACAAATTTGCTCTTTTCTAGGAATTTTTCAAATTTCTTTTCAGGATCTGAACGCGGTTCCGCAGATGATAAATATCCCTCATAAACATTTTTTGAAATAATCTGTTGTGATTTTGCATTGCCGTTGTACGTGAACAATGTTTCTTGTGGAATGTGAAAATCGTACAATCTAATTTTATCGGGATTGGGTAGCTGTTGCTGTCCTAAATTTTCGGACATCGATGTTGCGATATCCAGTTTCAGGCGATTTGCATTATTGATTACAAATGCATAAAGCAGCCTTATTTCAAGGTCAAGAATTCTTTTAGAAAAAGAACTTTCTTTACTAAATAACCTTCTCACAATAAGATTCATTTGGTCGTATGATAATCCAATCTTTAAACCGATATCGGCAAGCTCATGATGGAAATCACGACCATGAATATGCGTGTTTAGGGGTGTTTTGAAAGAGGCGTCATTCAGATTTTCGAAGTCTTTTTGTTGTAAATGGGCGACTTCTCCAGTGACGGTGTGCTTTACAATGTCAGAGTCAAAGACGTACCCGTAAGCCTGTAACAACTTCTGATTTTCTTTAGACGACTTACCTGTGTTGTATTTTTTCTTGAAGTATGTTGCAATCGCGTCAAGTGAGGCTTGACCATCGCGAGGTGTATAATCCAGATCCGCTTTGTATTCGCCTTTTAAACTGAAAGTTTTGAATTCCTTCTTGACAAACAGTTTTACTGCATTAAGCGCACTTTTCCCAAGAGACTGTTGAACACCCTCTGTGAATTTTTCATCAAAGGTATATAGGTAACAATTATCCAAAAGGTTGTTTTCGTAATGCATCGTTTCTGGCATTCTGCGAATTCTTCCGATGGTTTGTATTTCGAAGGTTTCGCTCATATTGTCACGAAGTTTTACAAGAATGTGTGCTCTTGGACAATCCCACCCAGTTGCAATGGCCTGTTTAATGATAACCGCAATGGGTTTGGCGTTTAGATTTTCAATGCCGTCAAGATTTTCTTTTTTGTTGCTTAACCATACAGCGAGCGAACCATCTTCATATGAAATTTCTTTGCTCTCAAAGTAGCGTTCAACCCTATCTAATAGGACTTCGTTTTTGTTCGGTAACTGAACAACGATTAACGGGTTGATGAATGTCTTTATCTCTGCAAACGCCGCCGCAATCGCCTGTTGTTTTTCAAGAGCCTTGTCAAGTAAAAACTCTATTTCGTCTTTAACGGTTGTCTTTTGCGGGAAGTCCTCGTTTACTACAAGTAATTTCTTGATGAGACCCTCAGCTATGACATCTTCTTCGTTGACTTCGATTAATTTCGCTGTCGCATTTGAGAAATTTTTAGGAGTTGCTGACGCTCTAATGATTTTGTCTGCATGAAACAGGTCAAGGACTTCTTTTGCCTTGATGCTGTCATTTTGGTGACTTTCATCAACGATAATTACAAAGCGAATACCATTTTCAATAGCGGTTTCCACGTGTTCCTTGAAATTCTTACGCTCACCATCTTTCATGGCGTTATTTGTTTTGTTTGTAAGCATTTCCCAGTTGATAAAGCAACAGTCATTTTCTTCGAAACCCGATGTCATCACATCGCCAATAAGCTTTGTGCTGGAATTCGGAAAATATTGATCCATTTTTCGCTTGCTCTGTTCCTCAAGATTCCCTTTTCCGGGCGTGAACCAAACGAAAACCGTTTTGGGAAAACTCTTGCAATAATCGTCCATAAAATAGGTAAGCATTAATGTCTTACCGCTACCGGTAGGACTTTTTAGGACAATCTCTTTTTTAGAATTGTTCATTGCCTCTTTTATGGCAAGGACTGTATTGAATTGAAAATTCTTGAGTTCCATAAAGCCTCCTACTTGGCGAGTTCTTGATAGTAGTAGTCGGGAATGACATTAATCTTGATGTTGTGCTTTTTCAAGAATGTCGCTTGAGTGTTCGAAAGAAGAACATTGTGTCCACGGTAGATTTTCTTGACATCAATAATTTTTTTCTTCTTGTTGTCCTCTACGAATTTTTCCATCTCGGAATCGGTCAGAATGATGGCTATTTCGCTGTTGTTGGTAAAATTAATGCCGTTTTCAAGTTCTACAAGTTCACGGATGTGGAGTAAAAGTTCATCGGCATACTCATAGTAGAGTTTGTCGCTGATAGGAACGTAATCAATACGGAAATACTTGAGAGAGCCAGGGAGACCTTCTGAATATTTAGAATTGTCTTTACGTTTTCCCGTAATTACAGTTTTTAGACGTTGGTAAGTTACGTTTCGACAGATATTATTTTCGTTATTTGTGCAAAGAATGAATTTTCGATTTCCTTTATCATCAGCATTAAGTTTCATTATTGCATGGCCAGTGGTTCCACTACCAGCAAAAAAATCTAATATTACGCCATCTTTTTTTTCTGTAAAATCAGTTAAAAACGAAATAAGCGTTGACGGTTTCGGGTTGTTAAACTCTTGTTTGCCTATTATATCAGACAGTTCTGCATTTGAAAAAATATAATCATTGACCATATCTTGATTCAATATTTTGTTTGGACGAACAACAGATTCTTTCGTCTTTTTATAATATGGAACAAAACTCTCTGATTTTATCCAGATTTCTGTCCCAATATTTAATTCGCTTCGTATTTTTTTCTCCGTAGCCCAATAGGAGTGTCCTTTTAAAATGACTTGAGTTGTGAAGAAGCCATCTTTGACAACGACGTCATTCATTAGTTCCCACTTTAAATCTTTCCCGTTATCTTTTATTCCCTTTTTATATTTTCCATTAGGAAGAGTTGTGTGAACCGAATTTGCAGGAAATGTTATTGTTTTAATTGTTTCTTTTCCCTTGGTTAACGAAGGCATTCCCTCGGATTTTGAAACAACACCTTTAAAAGATTTAATTTGATTCTTATTTCGGGCATAGCAAAGGATGAATTCTGCATTCCTACGTAATATTGGTGAGCTATTGTCGGGACGAAATGTTGATTCCCAAATATAATTTTCAATTTTATTAGCCTCGTTAAACACGTTGTTGCAAAGTTGCTCCAGATTACTTTGTTCATCATCCCCAATCGATATGAATATCAGTCCATTCGGTCTCATTAAATTTTTGGCTATAGTGAGTCTTTTTTCCATAAACGAAAGCCATTTGCTATGCCTAAAGGTGTCGTTAATATCAACAAAGCAATCGTCGTAATGAAAATCTTGTTTTTCATTTTTTCCAGTATTATAGGGCGGATCAATGTAGATAACATCAATTTTCCCTTTGTGAGTTTTCTCTAGGAGTTTTAGAGCGGCAAGATTGTCTCCCTCAATCAAGAAATTCTGTTCGCCGCCGTTATCAATAGCAAGTTTCTTTTCTTCAACCAATACGGGGATGTGCGTATCAAGTTTTTCATCGATGGCTTCGCGGTGTTCCTCGAATACAAGACCGTATTTTTTGCCTTTGATGTCCTTTGTGATTTCATTCAGATATTGCAGGAGGTTGCGGGTATTTTTGTCCGCTTTGGAAGTCGCAATGAACTCACGAATTTTGGAAATCTTTTCTAGCAGCTCGTCGCGGTGCTGTTTCGAAACGTTAGCCATGTCATCCCCTTATCAAAAGTGTCTGTTCGACACTTTTTCTAAAGACCAGGATGACTGCAACTAAAAAAGGCGTGGAGTCGTCAGGGCTTACTGTTACTGAGGGCTACCACACCCTTTTCTACGATAAGCACAAAACGACCCACGCCCCAGATGGGACGTGAGCGTTCGTCTTATTCCCGTAGAATTTTGAAAGTGGTAGTTTCAGTAACAAGAATAAGAGTCGAAACTCAAAAAACCGGTCGCTCCGCACCATTCGGTACGGGGCTATGTCATAGGGAAATATATATAAATATGCCTGTTAGAGATTGCCACGGCCCTTAAAAGGGCCTCGCAATGACACGCGAGGCGAGTGCAGCAGAACCGCTTGCGAGTTCTATTGCCGAGCCGATGCTGTCATGCGCTCTGCGCAATGACAAGAAAAGGCGATGCGGGACACGCCCGGCATGACAAGAAAAAGCCGGGGTGTTACGGGCCGGCGTCTGAGGGCCCGTTAGAAGGGGTTGCGGAAGACCCGGCGAGCCGGGGCTGGAGCGAGGGGGAGGCCTCCCCCTTCACGAATATTTGTTATATTACTCCTAGCACCAGAAAGGGTGTTATTAAGGATCGTTTCCGCGTAATGCGGGACGGTCCTTTTTGTTTTTAAAAGGTCTAGATGGTGGAAAAATGAGACAGATAAAGGCGTACTACTACTTTGACGAGGCGGGGGACACCACGGTTCTTGGTTGCAAGGGAGTCAATCTCATAGAAAAGGGTATGGCGAGCAAAGTTTTTATGGTGGGGTTCCTGGAGACGATAAAACCGCAAGAACTCACGCGGGCTTTGGCCGACTTGCATAAGGAAATTTGCGAGGACGAACTGTATGTTGGTATACCATCCATGGAAAAGACCCGAATAGCATTTCATGCGGCCAAAGATTGCGCAGAAGTTCGTGATAGGGTATTCCACCTTCTAAAGAAACTTGATTTTTCGTACTACTGCGTGGTCTTGAAAAAAGAAGAAGATGTCTTTAGAAATTACTTCGACTTTAAGGATGCTGCCATATATAAATATGCTGTTGAGAATTTGCTAGAGAACCGTCTGCATCTGTATTCAGATATAGACTGCTATTTCTCGTCGCTTGGAAATGTTGTTCGTAAAGATACGATGCAAAGTGCCATAAACTCCGCAATAGCACGGTTCAGGGCAGGAAATAATACGGATAACCCGAGTGTCGTCAGGATTTTTATCCAGCAGTCTAAGGAACGCCCCCTTTTGCAAGCTTCGGACTACGTATTGTGGACTATTCAACGAGCATACGAGAAGGGGGACTATCGCTATTACAATTACTTGAAAGAAAAAATATGCCTTGTCCGCGATATAATTCCGCTAAATAAAAAAACGGATCCCGTATAAGGCTAGGTTTCTATCGAAACGCATGGCATGTAGCCCGCTTTCACCTTAATGGGACCTGTTTACAATAAGATATAAAATGATTCGCAGAAAGTCAACAGTAATTCAAATAAAAATGAGCATGATAATATGCAAATTATGCATATTACCCCTCTCGCAAGGCAACTGTCAAGGATTTCTTGACAGTTGTCGCAAAATTTGCGACAACTCAAGCCGGGGTGTTACGGGCCGGCGTCTGAGGGCCCGTTAGAGGGGAAGACGTCCCCCTTCCCAAATAAAACTATGCGACGCTATTTGTCATGTTTTATATATATTTAATGGAGAACAAACCCAGGAGTATATATGGCAGACATGACCCGCGGCGAGAGGACGGTGCAGCTCTTTGCGAAGGTGATTTCGAACCCCGACAAGAAATTCACCGTGAGCGACCTGATGGCATCCTTCAACATTCCCGACGAGGAACGCCGCAACGTCCAGCGCGACATGCGGTTCCTTGCGGAGATGGATGGCGGCCGCTACATTGCGGTCGAAAACGAGGGGCGTACTGCCGTCTACCGCTCGGCGCTGCACAATGCCGAGAGACTCCTGTTCCCGAATTTCGAGAATACGATGCTGCATTTCGTGTTCCTGAAGCGCATCGCGAACATCTACCCCGCGACTAGCGAAATTATCACGCAGCTCCTGGAACGCATCGAGAAGAGCCTGCCCGCCCGCGAACAGAAATCGCTGCGGCAACTCGGTGGCGACCTGAACACGAAAATCCTCTTCATGGGCACGCCGCCCTCGTTCGAGGAAGACGCGAGCGAAAAGATTCGCCTTATTCTGCAGGCCATCCACGACCACCGCAAAATCGAGGTGACCTACCGCGATACCGCCAATTCCGAGAAGGTGTCCAAGCGCATCCCGCTGATGATTATCATCTACGAAGGGGAACTCTACGTGGGCTGCGAATCCGAGAAGTACACGGATTCCACGTACACGCTCAAGTTCAGGAGAATCAAGAGCGTCAAGCTCACGAAGGAGACCTTCGTGGAAAAGCCGAAGGTGCTCGACAAGCTGCGCAGGCAGGTGACTTCGGACGCGGCGTTCATGAGCGGCCAGGAGCCCAAGCTGGAGGAAGTGGAAATCGAGTTCGAGAGCCAGGCGCTACTCTACCTCGAAGAGAACCCGTTCAACCGTTCCATGAAAATCGGCAAGGCAAAAAACGGCATGATCAACGTGAAGCTGAAGGCGGAAATCAACCAACTGCTGTTCAACTGGGTCGTTTCGTTCTCGAACGTCGCACGCGTCATAAAGCCCGCGTCGCTGCGTAGGCGCCTCAAGGACTTCGCGGAATACCTGACGGAAACGTACGGGTAAAAACCGCCCGAATTTCGCTTTTTAACGCTCTTAGGCAAGCGACAGTATTTGTCGTTTGCCTTTCCTATATTTAGGATATCTTCTTTACATTTTTGATGAAAATGACGATATATAGGTATATCGCAAATGAGGGTGTCTTATGAAAAAGGATTATTTTAGGGGTGTTTTGCGTTCGCTGCGTGCGGGACGAACCAACAAGAAAATCTCATTGGACTTCATAACGCTCAAAAGTTATGAATACTGGATACGCATGATGCGTATTTGCAAGAGTTACCCCGATGCGGACGACTGCATCGCGATTTTCCCGAAGGAGCGCGCGTCTCGCGTGCTGATGGACCTGACGGACCACTTTGAGCTGCTTAATGAGGCCGAGGCCAACATGCCTGCCGCCGAAAAGAAGTCCTTTGTTTTGGAATCGAACGCGAATTACGCCGGAAAACGGCTCCGCTGCGACGAAGGTGACGAAGAAAGGAGCATTGCTTTCCAAAGGCGCGAAATGGCTGTGGTGCGGTTCAACGATGTCATCAACAGGTCGTGTTCCATCAGGGAGATTACAGAATTCGTAAGAAATTACCTGTGCAACGAGGGCATCTTCGATACTTCTTCGCAGAAGGTATTCTACGAAAGCGTGTCCCGCGAGCTCGAAAATTTCCTTAGCGAGAACGAGCACGTCGAAGATGGTTATTTCAGGCGCCTCAACATTGTGCAGAAAGCGTTCAACCTGAGCGACGACGAGATGGAAATCATGATGTTCTCGTGGATTTTCTTCAACAAGGAACAGTGCAACTCGCTTTTGGAGATGGTCGGTTCACGAAGGTTCCGTGGCGCCGCCCTTCCGGATATTTTCCCGCAGCTTTACCCGGATATCGATTTCGAGAGCATCGTCTCCAACAAGGGCGTGCTCAAGCAGATAGGAATCCTTGACGAGGATCTCGATATCTCCAAGCGCGTCGGGATGTTCCTGGACGGACATTCGGGCAATGACCTCGACAGCCTTTACTTCAGAGTTTACGAGGGCGACTGCGTTGCATACAAGAAGCTCTGCCGCAAGAATCCGAAGGTGGAACTCGCCTTCAACATGCTCAAGCATCACAAGATGGGCGAAGGCCTGAACCTGTTCCTTTACGGCGTCGAGGGCACCGGGAAGACGGAGCTTGCGAAGGCAATCGCGAAGGAACTCAAGCGCCCGCTGGTGCTTACCAACATCAGCACCGAAGGCACCCACCGCGAGAACAAGGACAATTCGGTGGTGCGCTGCCGCATGGGAAGCATTCTCTACGCCGCCACCAAGTACCAAAAGAAGAAGGCCATCCTCCTGGTCGACGAGGCTGACGTGATTCTCAACTGCTGCGAGAAAGGCGCGCTGAACTTCTTCCTGGAACAAATCAAGGTGCCCGTCATCTGGATTTCGAATACCGTAAACTGGATTGAGAACAGCACCTTGCGCCGCTTTGACTATTCCATCCATTTCGACCGCCCCGATGCGGAAAGGCGCGAGCAGGTCTGGGAATCGGTTGTAAGCGAACAGGGCGCAAAATCTTTTGTTCCGGAAGAGATGGTGAAGCAGTTCGCTGCGGAATTCCAGATTACGGCCGGCGGCATCACGCAGGCGATTGCGGGCACCAAGAAGTTGCTGGAGGCGGGCTGCAAGCTGGACCCCATCAAGAGCATCCGTACCATCGCCGAGGCCCAGGCAGAGCTCCTGAAACTCGATATGGAATATGCGAACCGCGACAAGGAAAGCCGCGCGCCCCGCTATTTGCTGGAAGCCATCAACACCGACGCGGACATGCCTAAGATTCTGAAGGTGATGAACTCCTTCGATGCGAAGTGGCAAGAAATGAAGGAAGGCGACCATCCCGACAGCCTGAACATGCTGCTCTACGGGCCGCCGGGTACCGGCAAGACGGAATTCGCGAAGCATCTGGCGCGCACGCTCAACCGCAAGCTCGTTGTCAAGAAGGCGAGCGACCTGTTGAACTGCTACGTGGGCGAAACCGAGAAGGCTATCCGCAGGATGTTCAAGGATGCCGAAAAGGCGAAGGCCATCCTTTTCCTCGACGAGGCCGACAGCCTAATCCGTGACCGCAGCGGCGCCGCCCGTAGCTGGGAAGTGACCCAAGTGAACGAGATGCTCACGCAGATGGAGAACTTCAAGGGAATCTTCATTGCGGCGACGAACTTCGAAGGCGAACTCGACACGGCTTCGCGCAGGCGCTTTGCCCTGAAGGTGAAGTTCGGCTACCTGAAGCCCGAGGGCATCGAGAAGATGTGGCAGGCATTTTTCCCGAACGTAGAAATGCCCGACGCGGTACGGAATATCCGGATGCTCACCCTGGGTGACTTTAACGCGGCATACGGTTCGCTCCGCTTTTACGATGAAAGTGAACTCACGCCCGAGGCGATTCTCGACGCGCTCAAGTCCGAAGTCGCCTACAAGGACAGCCGTGAAGGGCGAAGAATGGGACTGTAAAAGACGGGAATATTTTTTGTCACTCAATTGACAAATTATTTGACTATATTCTGAGTATGCTGCATCTTAAATTTGCCCTGAATCTGGAACATCTCGCCGACGAGATGATCGAAGCCATTTCGGTCAACTGGACCTCCCCTTTCGAGGCCCCCGTAGTGATTTTCCCCGACCCGAAACTGGAACAGTGGTTTCGCCTGCGCTGGATGAAAAAGAAGGGTGTTCTCGCCAACCTGAACAAGAGCACCATAGACAGGTTCCTGTTCGACATTCTGGTAGGGAACGACGAATCCCGGCAGAAGCTGAGTGCGGATATCTTGCGGAACGTGATCCTCGCCTATCTGGTGCAAGAAAGCAACGGCATCCCGAACTACAAGGCCCTCGATGCCGAGGTGACTCGCTACTTGATGGTTGACGGAAATCCCGACGGAAAACTTGACGAAAACCATCTTTTCGATTTCGCTTCGAAAATGTCGTCGCTCTTTCTTGAATACGAGGCAAGCCGCCCGAGCGAATTTACAAGAAGCTCGGGAGGCTCTGTCGCGGGCATTCTCGACCAGTGGAAGCAGGGACATTTACAGCCGTTCTTCGCCAACTACAACAAGAGTCTCGCCGCACGCGAAAATTGGCAGCAAAAACTATACTCGGCGATTTTCCACGAACATGGAGCCGACTCGCTCCTGACACAAGCATTCAAGAACAAATCCGAAAGCACCCACGAAAAAAAGGATTACCTGACCGTTCCCTACCTGTTCAACAACCGCAAAGGCGGGCTTTTCATCGAAGAAAAACTGCCGCATGGTCAAGACGGCAAGGTACTCCCTGTCTTTATTTTTGGGCTTTCGGGCATGGGGCAGTTCTACCGCGTCATTTTGCAGGAATACGCAAAAGACCACGCCGTTTACGCCTACATTCAGAACCCGTGCATGGAATTCTGGGAAGACGCCAGGAAGGATTCGCGCAACTTCTGCAGGAACTGGAACGTATCAAAAGATGGGGAATGGCAATCGACATCCGGCGATATCGGGCATATCAGGGACATTATGAAGGTCCTGGATGCGGAAAATACTGACCGCGAAAATCCGATAACGGATATCGAGGATATTCCCGAAGAAAATGACGGCCTAGAACAAGAAAACGAGCTCCTCGCAAGCTGGGGACGGTCCGGTCGCGACAATATAAAACTCTGGTGCCAGGCGACCGATTACGACTTCGATTTCAAGGGGCTATTCGACAAAGACGGAAACGAGATTGTCTTGCCGCAAGACACGCTCCTCCACAAGGTACAATACTCCATCGCACATCGCGAAAACAAGCTGGAACTAGATAACACCAGCCTGAACGACGGTTCGCTTGATGTGACTTCGGCGCCCACCAAGATTCGCGAAATCGAGAACCTGCATACGCAAATATGCAAGCTGTTGCAAAAAGGCGCCCGCGTCGAAGACATCCTGGTGGTATCGCCGAACCTCGACGACTACCGTACGGCAATCAACATGGTCTTTGACCAGAGCCCCGCAAAGCTCGAACCCGGCAGCGATAAAAACGGCTATCTGCACATCCCGTTTGCGATAGTCGATTCGCCGGCAAGGAACTCCCTGACCGAAAACGCCCTCTCGAATCTTTTCGCGATCCTCACGAATGGGAGCATCACAAGGCCCGACTTTTTCGCGCTCGTCCGCAATCCCGTTGTGCAGTGCGCCCGCGGAATCAGCAACGACGACGTGGAAGCATGGCAGAACTGGATTGCCGAAACGAACACCTTCCGTAACCGCAACGAAAAGAACGACTGGGAAACTGTAAAGAACCGCCTGCTGATGGCTCAGATGACATCGAGCGATGTAGATTTCGCCGGTGATACGCTCAGACCATTCTCCGACATGGCGTGTTCCAACAAGAAGATGCTCTGCAATTTCATCGATTGCATCGAGGCCCTTGAAGAATGGATTGAGTACGGCAAGAATCCCTGCTCCGAATTGGACAAACTTTCGGAACAGCTCGACAAGTGGATTGCCATGCCGAAGGTCCCCGACTCGCTCAAGAGCGAATCCATCGTCTACAGGCGTGTGACCGACGCGATATCGCTTCTTGGCTGGCAGAATGCGGCCGGCACAAACGAAATATCGATGAAGATTGTGGAACAGAGCCTGATGCTCGCCGCACAGGGAACAGAATACAGCTGCGGAAACCTGTTCGTAAACGGTGTAACCTTCATGAAGTTCGCACCGAACCGGATTATCCCCGTAAAGCACCTGTTCTTTATCGGCGCCGACGCGGCGACATTCCCCGGAGCAAAACAGCACAATACGCTTGACTTGCGCAAATCGTGCAGGCCCTGGCCCAGCGACGACTCCCCAATTCTCAAGAATCGCTACGCATTCCTGTGCCAGCTAATGAGCACCAGCGAAGGTTTCCACCTGAGCTATATGAACAAGGACATCAAGAAAGATGCGGAACTCTACCCGTCGTCGGTAGTAAACGACCTGCGGAAATTCATTGGCACAGAATGGAAGGAAAATGGAATTCCTCTCGACGAGACCCGCAATTATAGCGAGCTGTTCACATTAAAAAGCATAAGAAACAAGAACGCCTATAACAAGATGATGGATGAATCTAGTTCAAGCAAGAACAGCAATTCCTCCACCAGCAATAAAAGGAATTCTACATCTAGCGTACTCCCCAAAAAACCGGAGCGCGTAACAGTTTCCCAGCTGTCCAATTTTTTACTTGACCCGTTCCAATTCTATGTCGGGCTGATGCTCCAAAAAGAGGATGAAGAAGATTTAGAAAAAGAAAGTTTTGAACCCGTAAATTTCAACAATCTTGACTCCAGTTGCATCTTGAAAGAAATGCTGGCAGAAAAATTGTCTTCGGGCAGCCCAAACAGCGAAGATATGGATGTCATTAAAGAGCGTTTGAAACTGACAGGGAAAATGCCCAACGACATATTTGAAAAGAAACAATGGGAAACCCTAGAACTCCAACGAGACAAAGTTCTGGAATCCATGGCAAATATCGTGGACGAAATAAAAAGCAATTGGTCCTATGGAGAACGAATGAAGGATTTGCCGTTTGAATCCAATGGAATGCGATGGACACTGACGGGAAACCTGGATTGGAGCAATGCAAAGGATTTAAAGGACATCTCTGAAATAATTGAAGTGGTCAATCAGAAAAGTCCTCGCAGCAACAGGTGGCTTTCTGCATATGTAAAGGCTTTGGCGCTCATCTCATTAAAAGAAGGCTCCGAAGAAAAAACAATCAAGGTGAAATTTTACAGCGTAGATGCGAGTTTGGAAGCCAAGGACCCGAAAAAAGTAAAACCCAGAGCCGCCAACGTAACCGAGACACCGCAAAACGCCAAGAAAAAACTGGAAAGCATTTACAGCCTAGCCTTTATTGGCGAAAACGAGCAGCCATTCAATATGGCTGTTCCCTATGACCTTCTGGGCGAATTCGAAATAACCGATGACGATTTACCACACAATGAAAAAAATCTGATATATGAATACAAACAGAAGCTGATAAATGGCCCGTGGGCAAATTTTGACAAGAAGAATTTGTTCGATCCCTTGAAGGATGTCGGCTTCACGGCCGAGACTTTCTTGAAAAAATGGAAAAAAGCCGTGATGAAAATGAAGAAAATCACCCCCGAAAGCAAACCTGCCGCCAAATAGGGAGAACAAGATGAGTCCATTTGTTTTTAAAGATTTTAAAGAACCTTACCAAAGTCTTTTTATCGAAGCCTCGGCTGGGACAGGTAAAACTTATACTATCCAGCTAATGATTGCGAGACTGATTGCGGAAGGCACGCCTCTCAAGAAAATCCTGGTTGTCACCTATACCGAGAAGGCTGCCGGCGAACTCAAGGACCGCATTCGCAAAAAAATCAATGAAGTGCTTGTAAATCGGAAAATCGACAAGGGAGACATTCCCCTGACCGACGCGCAACTGAAAAATTTCCTAAAAGCCGCCCAAGATGTTGACAATGCAGCAATCTTTACGATTCACTCGTTTTGCCAAAAAGCCCTGAAGGAATATGCGTACGATGCAGGTCGTCCGTTTGACATGTCAATGGTCAATGATTCTGCCGTTGACGATTTGATAGACGAATATGTTCGCGACGTTTGGACAAAAGACGATGAATTCAAATTCCTTTTGGACATGGCTGACGACGCAAGTTCCTTTATTAATGAGCTAAAAAAGAAATTGCGCAAGGCCGTTGACATGTATAAAGGGGGAAATGCCGACGGATGTGACATCGTGAAAATGGAAATAGGGAATTTTGTGTGGGAGAACGATTCCGTCTCTGCAAAAATTGCCCACCAACTGAGCGAGAATGTCTGTTACAAGGATTTACTCCTCTTCAAGTCTTTCGCTAAAAATATTGAAGCACTCCGGCAAAGCGGCATTAATTCCTATACCGCGGAATACTCCAAAAAAGTCAATGGCGAAAAAACCGTTGTCGAAGCAGAATTCTCACTGGCGAATCTACTTGGCTTGATTGAATCCTGGAACAGCGAAATAAAGAATCCCTTTACCCCTTCAAAAATTGGCGAAAAACTTGTTAATGTCCCCCAAGACCAATTCGGTGAGTCGCTGAAATATGTTTTCGGCAGACTCGGAACGCTAAAAAACATCAAGGACAATGCAAGGGATTTTTGCGAAAGTGAGTCTCGCCAATACGATTTCTTTATCAAGGCAACACGCGAAATTTTTGAAGCATGGCAGAAACGAAAAGCCGATGCCAAACTGCAATCCTTTAATGACATGATTTTATCTGTGCATAAAGCCATTATGGAACCACAAAGTTCGTTGAAGAACAGGCTTCGCGCGCAATACACATTTGCCATTATCGATGAATTCCAAGATACAAACCAACTTCAATGGGACATTTTTAAAACCCTATTCCTAAAAGACGGCAAAGTCAATGTTCCCGACCATTCCATTGTCGTAGTAGGCGACCCAAAACAATCTATATACAGTTTCCAAGGCGCCGATATCAATGTATACCAAAGTGCGGTTGAAGAAATCGGAAACGGGCAATTGCTTGAACGGAACTACCGCTCTACACAAGGGATTATTGATGGGTGCAACGCCCTTTTCCAAGGGAATTTTTTCAAGCCGGCCGAAGGCGCCGGGAATGCCATCGAATTCAAAGATTCCTTACTACCTGCAGATAGCAGCCAACAAAAAGGCGCACCACAAATAGACGGAACAGAACAGCCCTCCATTTGGATAAGCGAGGTTGCAGAACCCGAAGAATTTGCAGAAACAGCCGTCTCGCAAATTGTAGAGTGGTGTTCTTATCAGGGTGGCAGTACAAAACTCCAAGTATTCGACAAGAATTCCAAAAAATATCGAGACGTTTCGTTCAAGGATTTTGCCATTCTAGCACGATCCCGCACCGAGATGGAATACTTCGAAAACGCCTTACGTAAAGCGGGTATCCCATATAGCCGATACAAAGAGAATTCCTTGTTCAAGAGTCACGAATGTTCGGAATGGATCGCTTTGTTCAACGCCCTGAACGCTCCTGATTTTTCTTATTGGAACAGGAAACTTTTGAACGAAGCCCTTATTACAGACTTCTTTGCTATCGGAAAAGAAGGACTCGAAAGACTCCATTATGTAGAAAGTGACGTCTTTGACAACCCTGAAAACGAACACAGAAAAAAGATAAACCAATGGCGTTCGCTGGCCCTAAAGCATCGCTACGCCGAAATGCTGGAATGCATTTACAGGGATTCAAAAATTGACGAACGCCTAATGAACGTCTCAAAGTTGCAAGATTTGGCAAAACTCCGCCAAATAGGCAACTATGCCATTGACTATCTCTACAATCATAAATGTTCATTAGAAGAAGTCGTGCGTCATCTGGAAGGGCTCGCTCGTTTTGAAGAATCCGCTGATGACGAGGATGGAGACCTAGTTGAAAAAGGCAGCGATTTTGACTCCATTCAGGTAATGACGATCCACGCTTCCAAGGGGCTTGAATTTCCTATCGTAATTTCTGCAGCAGGATTCAAGCATCATTATCAAGACCCGATTGAACCCGCCTTATACCATAAGGACGGCGATATCTACATAGGTTTCGGTTCGTATGCCAGATCACTGCGTCGCATGGAAGAACTAGAAGAATGGAAAAGACTCTTCTACGTTGATTTTACAAGAGCCGGTTCCATCCTGGTTCTACCGCAATATAAGAATTGGACCGAAACCAATTCCGATGGCGCATTAACGTATCCTGAATACCAATTTTTGCAACAAGCCATTCAGAACTTTATCGCCAAGTACAACAAGTTCCTTGACTCGACAACAATCAAGTATTACAAAGTTTTCCCGCTTATTGAGGAGTTTGATTCCCGAGAGATTGTCGATAAGGTAAAGGCCATCTTGAAGATTCAGAAAAAGAAAGCTGCGGAAAATAAGGAACCGGATACGGGCACAGAAAATGACTCTCTTGCCCAAATGTCCGCACTGCAAAAGCAGATGTTCGGAGCAAGCATTGTGCAGTATTCCTACTCATCGCTGGCCGGACGTGCCGAAAGTTCCATATCCGAAGCCGACGACAGCCGCACCGAAAAAGATGGCAGTTCCTTGACCGACGAAAATGCAAATATCGGTACGGAGAACTATCCGCGCGGTTCCAAGGTGGGCGACGCATTGCATAACATCCTGGAACGCACAAAGTTCTTCAACTTCGGGCAAGCGTACGCGACACTTGACGACGCGCTAAACAACCCCTCTGCGGAACTCGAAAATACCATCGAGGAAGAGTTCAAGGCGCAATCGCTCCCATACGCAGCCCACAAGGATGATTGGCAAAACATCACTATCCGCTTTATATGGAATACGCTACATGCGGAACTTCCCGAAATCGCAGGCGCCGACATCCATCGCGAAAAGACATTCAAGCTCGTGGAACTCCCCGAGACCGACCACAGGCCCGAAGTGCAATTCGGGATGAATGCCGATGCACAAGACGCCCCCGAAAACAACGAAGCGCTTGCGACCCTCCACCGCGTTTGCAAGGGCTTTATCGACTTGCTCTTTGTACGCGAAGTCGATGGGCAGAAGCGCTATTCCATTCTTGACTGGAAATCCGATACGCTCGAAAGCTACGGCGCCGACGAAATCAAGGCGAAAGTCGACGAGGAGTACTCCGTACAGCGCGTGCTGTACAGCTATTGCCTGATACAGTGGCTAAAGCAGTTCTACGGCAAAAAGCCAGATGGGAACCCCATGACCGAACAGGATATTTTCGCAAACCACTTCGGCGGTATATACTATGCGTTCCTCCGCGGAACCGATGGTTCCACAGGCAAGGGCATTTATGCGCATACCTGGAAAGACTTCAACGCGCTGGAAAAGGCCTACGAGAACGTGAAGGGACTGATGAGCAAGAGCCAGAAAGACGAGGTTTAAGATGGATATGAAAGCAATTGATTCCTTCTTTGACAAGCTTATGGACATGCGCGGCATTGCCGAGCTTGACAAGCATATACTTCATGCGCTTATCAAGATGCAGCCCGGCATCGCCCTGTCCACGCAAAAATTCCTGTGTCTCTGCTTTTCGCTGTGGGATGACGGCAACACCCGCGTACCTCTCGACGCCGCCGAATTCAAGGCACGATGGGACAAGAAATGGAACGGCCTCCTGCTCCTCAAGGAAAGCGCCGACGAGGCGTCAATTCCCGAAATGGAAGCTTTTGGACCCATCATCGAAGCAGGGATTAAGGATATCCTCGACAACGCACCCAGCAATTTCTCAAGCATCCTTTCCGTGCTCAAAACGAGCGAAGTCGGCGAAAGTGCAATCTCCACACCGCTGATAATGACACGCATTGCAGGCGAAGTCACCTACCTGTTCCTTGACAAATTTTTCAGGGCAAAACTCCTCATCGAGAAATACGCCGGAATGCTATTCAAGGACGGTCATGCGAGCCTGCCCGGCAAAACCGCCATCGAAAAATGCCAGGAATCAATCGCCAACATCGCCACGTTCAAAAAGGGTAACCAGATTCTCCCGCTCCTGCTGAACGCAGAACAGGCGCAAGCCGTAATCCGCGGGCAAAACGAGAATCTCATCATCACCGGCGGCCCGGGTACCGGCAAGACGACAGTCATCCTGTACATCCTCTGGAGTCTCCTGACTCAAGAAGATTTGAAGGCGCCAAACGACGAAATGTGCGAATACTCCATCTATCTCGCCGCCCCCAGCGGCAAGGCAGCAGATCGCATGCAAGAAAGCCTGCAGAACGGCTTGAAAGGCATAAAAGATGAATTCAAGTACGAGACCGGTTCGGGCAATGCCGCAGACAAAAAGGAAACAAAGGTCTACAAGAAACTGAAGGAACTCGAAGGATCCACAATCCATCGCCTACTCAAGTATTCCAGGTCCAGCAACGGGTTCACATACAACGCGAAGGAGCAATTCTCCGAAAAATCCATCTTCGTGATAGACGAAGCGAGCATGATTGACATCAATCTTTTTGCATCATTGCTGCAAGCCATCCCCGAAGGGGCGCGGATTTTCATTTTGGGCGATCCGTACCAATTGCCCTCCGTAGATGCTGGCGCCGTTCTTGGCGAAATCCTGAAACCGAAATCAAAAAAAGATTTCTGCGTCAGGTTGGAAATTTCGAACCGCTTTACCGACGACTCCGTCATCGGAAATCTCGCCAAAGAAATCAAGGCCTGCGCCGAGAAGGGCGAGCCCATAGGCAACCATGCGTTCGTACCCCATCCGGCGCTCGCGACCGAAACGCCCACGGCTGAAAGCGAATGCCTGCCCACAAACAAGGCTTTCTACTACTCTCTCCCCGCCGAAAAGCGGACCAAGAAGCAAGAAGCCGAAACTCTCGACCAGATTCTGAAATACTGGATTGGCGATTTCTACAAGCTGCCAGAATTGGCTCTCGGAATCGACCCGGAAAATCCCAACCAGGCCGCCTGTGACGCAATCTGGAGCCTGTCGCTCCAAAAGCGAATCCTGTCGGCGGAACGTCGCGGGGCAAACGGTGTTGAACAGATAAACAAGGCCGTTGGCGACCTCATCAAGGCGAACGTCGACAGGGAAAAACGCGACAAGTATTTCCTGGGGCAGCTGCTGATTATCACCCAGAACCAAGCAATGTACAAGCTTTACAACGGCGACACAGGCATTGTGGTGTACAAGAATTCTACTCCGTACATCATGCTCAAGAAACCCGGTTCAAACGAGATTGGCTACGTATTCTATCCGCTCTCCTGGCTCCCTGCTGATGCTGTTGAACCCGCCTTCGCGATTACCATCCATAAATCGCAGGGGTCCGAGTACGATCACGTGACCATGTTCTTGCCTAAGCAGGTGGGGCATCCCCTACTGAACAACCAGATTGTCTACACCGGCATCACGCGCGCCAAGCGGTCCGTCACCATCGTCGCGACTCCCGAGACGTTCAAGGCCGCCTGCGAGACGGTCATCGAGCGCGACACGGGAATCGAGCTGTAACGCAAATCGCCGGGCAAGAGCCGCGGCGATTTTTTTAAGTACGTCTAAAAACTAAAGTCTGCTTTCCAGGAAGCGGAACATCGCGGCGTAGGCGTTGTCGCGGGCCGGCTTATGCGAAAGGAAGAGGTCGTGCAGACCGCCCTCGATTTCCTCGAGCTGTACGCTCGGGCCAAGGTTACGGCCGTATTCGCGGATATGTTCCACATTCAGCACGCCATCACAGCGCGTGTATTCTTCGCTCCAGTCGTCGTCGCGGAAACTGCAGCCGCTATGCATCACCAGTACGGGCGGCACAAGCCGCAGGCCTTCCTGGAGGCGGGCATGCCCCGCATGAATCGCATGGAGCCAGCCAAAATCTATCGGGAGGCTGCCGCGGACCTTCAGTTCGGTATTGTATTCCCACTCGCCGTAATCGGTTTTCAAGAGGCTCTTGTCGTAATTCTCGTTATGACCGCGCGGAATTCCCAGCCCCGGGAATATAGCGCCCACCACCGAGAGCACGGGGACAGCCAAGCGACGCACAGGCCACGGGTAGTTCATTTCGAGGAACGGGCTGTTCAGCACGATAGCCGCAATGCCGGCACCGTTTTCGCGGGCGGCAGCGTAAAGGCACGCGATGAGGCCACCGGTGCTATGCCCGAGCAACACGAGCTTTACAGAGTCACCTTCGGCACGGCGGATAAAAGCAATCGCGGAATCGAGTTCGGCGTAGTACTCCGAGATGTCGCGGAGTTCGCCGATGGTTTCGCCCTCGCGGTACGAACGTCCGTACTTGTGCAGGTCAATGGCGTAGAACGCGTAGCCCGCGGAATCCATTTTTTGCGCCAAGTCGCGCTGGAAAAAGTAATCGTTGAATCCGTGGATGTAAAGCACGGCCGCCTTCCGCGCGACAGGCGCCTGCAGGCTGTCGAGAGAATCGGCAACAGCGCTATCGGCCTTCACATCGGCATAATGCACGAGAGTCGCATGGTACTGCGCACTGTCGCCCGCATCGAAGGCATTTACAAAAAAAGGCGAACCCAGGAAGGGGTCCAGTTCTTCGGCCTGCAAGTTCTGTACGAACGCAAGCGAAACGGCAAACGCTAAAAGTCCAATTTTTTTCATAAGCACGTCCAATATAACATATTCAACGGATACCGGCTTCCACCTTTTTCTAAATTTGTCCCCGTGATTCAAATCCAGAACGTTTCCAAGTCCTTCGGCGTACAGGTCCTTTTGGACGGCGCCTCCCTGCTCGTGGGCGACCATGAGCGCGTGGGGCTCGTGGGCCGCAATGGTTGCGGAAAATCCACGCTGTTCAAGATGATTCTGGGCCAGGAATGCCTCGACGGCGGGTCCATCGACATCCCCAAGAAGTATACGCTCGGCTACCTGCAGCAGCACCTGAACTTCACGCACGCGACCGTGCACGAAGAGGCATGTAGCGTGCTCAAGCCCAATGAAGACGGCTGGATAGAAGAACACAAGGTGGAGGCCATCCTGTTCGGTCTCGGATTCGACGAAGAATCCATGCACAAGAGCCCCTCGCTGCTCTCGGGCGGTTTCCAGATTCGCCTCAACCTGGCGAAGGTGTTGGCGAGCGAGCCCGACATGCTGCTGCTCGACGAACCGACGAACTACCTCGATATTGTGTCGATGCGCTGGCTCAGCCGCTTTTTGCGCAACTGGAAGGGCGAAGTGCTTTTGATTACGCACGACCACCACTTTATGGACGAGGTCTGCACGCACACCGCCGGAATATTCCGCCACAAGATACGCAAGGTGAAGGGCTCCGTCGAAAAGCTGCGCGAAACCATCGCCGAAGAGGAAGAAGTCGCCCAGCGCACGCAGGAGAACGAGGCGAAGAAGAAGGAACAGCTCGAAAAGGTCATCGAACGATTCCGCTACAAGGCCGCCAAGGCCGCGATGGTGCAGTCCAAGATCAAGGCTGCCGCGAAGCTTGCGACCGGCGAGCGCCTCACCCACGAACGCAACCTAGATTTCAGCTTTACCGAGGCACCCTTCCCCGGCAAGAGGATGTTGCAAATCAAGGGACTCTCGTTCGCGTACCCCGACGGTCCGGAACTCATTACCGACCTGACGATGGAAGTCTTCAAGGGCGACCGCATCGCGGTCATAGGCCCCAACGGCCGCGGCAAAACGACGCTTTTAAACCTGATTGCCAAGGAACTGCAGCCTACCGCGGGCGAAATCAGCCATAATCCGAACTTGCAGATAAACTATTTCGGGCAGACAAACATCAACCGCCTGAATCTCGAAAACAACGTCGAAGAAGAAATCGCCACCGCCATCGAAGAGGTGTCGCAAAAGAGCCGCGCACGCGGGCTTGCGGGCCTCATGATGTTCAGTGGCGATGCTGCACTCAAGAAGGTGAAAGTGCTCTCCGGTGGCGAGCGGAGTCGCGTGCTGCTCGGGAAGATTCTCGCGAGCGCCTGCAATATGCTGCTGCTCGACGAACCGACGAACCACCTGGACATGGAAAGCATCGAGAGCCTTATCGACGCGCTCGAAGACTACGAAGGCACCGCGATGGTGGTGACCCACGACGAGGAACTCCTGCACGCATTTGCCACGAGACTCGTGGTATTCGATGGCGGCAAGTGCCGTATTTTCGAAGGTACCTACGCCGACTTCCTCGAGAAGGTGGGCTGGGCATCCGAAAAGAAGCCCGGCGGAAGCGAATCCGCGAACATCAAGGTCTCGAACATCGACGTGAAAACGGACAGCGCAAATTCTGGTGCCCCGCGCGCCAAGGAAGACCGCAAGGCCCGCGCCGACTACATCGCCGAACGCTCCAAGGTCATCAAGCCTCTCGAAAAGAAGCTCGCGAACCTTGAAGCCGAAATCGCGAAGGCCGAAGCATTAGGCGGCGAACTCGAAGCAAAACTCGTCACCGCATCGGAAAGCGGCGACGGCAATGCCATCACCGCTATCGCCAAAGACATGGACGACAACAAGAAGAAAGTCGACCAGCTTTACGAGGACTGGGAAAAGACCAGCGCCGAGCTCGAATCCGCGAAGGACAAGTACCCAATTTAATTTTTCAACCGCTTGATGCCCAAGGTGTACGTGTCGTCCTTCTTGGTGACGGTTTTTGTTCCATCCACAATCTTGTAGTTGAACTTGGAGATATACGCTCCCGTTCCGACTAGGCGACCGGCCTTGCTTCGAACGTTCCATTCGAAGAATATATTACCGGGATTGTCGCGGCAATTCTTGGGCTGTGACGGGTCAAGGTTGAACACGGTAGAATCGTTACAAGCAATTTCCCCGCTAGCGCTGTTCACGTACTGTCCCAAGTTCGTAAAGTAACTTACATCCCACTTGATCTTTACGGTCGAAAGCATCTCGTCGGAAAGCACGAGTTCGCCCAATTCGTAACGGAGCAAGTGACCGGGCAGGCCGCTACGCGCCATCGCGTCTTGTATCGATTCGCCCATGGCAATCGAAACGGGGCGCACCCCTTCCGGATAATTCCACGGCAAGAGCGTATCGGGCAACACCTTCACGAGTCCCGGGACTTCCATTTCGGCTCTCGGCTCGCCGGTAATCCTCACCCACGCATTGTTCACATGGGCCGGATTGTCGCTCAAGTCGAATACTCCTCCCGGCACCAGGCGAACGCTGTCGCCCACGGTAGGCATCACGCCTCCCTTGGAAGCAAAGAACAATAGCTCTATCTGCGCCTTGCTCCTCTTCTGCGTAATAGACGAGATGACCGCCTGCGCCGAAGATTCCTCGCCCATGCGCCACACCTTGAATTCAAACATCGAGCGAGCATCCTCGTTATTGAACTTGATGCCTTCGCTAATCGTAAGCGTGAGCTTGCTATACACATCGGACTGCGGGACAATAACGGCCTTCATCAGCACCGGACCTATACGGTCTGCGATGGTAGACTTCATGTCGAGCGGCACAACGTCTCCCGACTCGTCGTCTATATGCGTATAATGGTAGCGGAACACGCCGTTATACACATCGTTTTCCTTGCCGGTAAATATCCTGTTCAAAAGCGAATCCGCCGTAATGACAATCATCGAATCCTTCCAGATATACGGAGTCACGCCAGCGACAGAAGAAATCTTGTGGCTCGTGGAGTCGCCGAACATCCAGTCAAGCGTATCGGGGATATCATCGTCGAACTTCTCGTTAAACAGCGCACACAGGCTGTCGCCCACGCCGTCACCGTCTCGGTCGAACATCCAGCTGCCCGTCGCATACGGCACCGGAGGCTTTTTCAAATTGATGTTCTTCCACGTGAGCGAATTGCCAACCGCCGCGCCGCCAATGGTAAACGAGCCGTTCACCACGTCGGCCGTACCCATCACATAAAAGTCCGCGAACCCGGTTCCGTCCGTCTCTATCTCGGTCACGGGCTCGTTATTCTTGTTGAAGAACACGAGCGAATCCGAAGTCGACAGCGTAAGCTTCACTACGTTGGAATCGAGAATCGTATTCAAGAATAGAAGCGTTATGCGCACCGGGTATGTCACGAAGGCGTATTCGCCGAGCGGAACATTCTCGAGCACCGTCACGATGTTCCCGTCGGCATCGCGGAGCGCCTCGTCGTTGGCATCCACGAACGCGATTTCGGAGAGGGGGTATTCCGGCACCGAGAAAACGAGTTCGCTATACTGCGAAGGGTCGGACGCAAGCGAATAGCGCAGCAGGTAATTGCCCGACGGTAGCGCTCTCGCACGCACGATGGCCGCCGTATCAATGACGAATCCCGCCATGTTCTCGTAGATGTATATGCCGCCGTAGTTCGTTCCCGGATCAAGCACTTTGCCTTCCCTGGGCAAGAACCCGTTGCCGTCGTACAGCACGAATGTCGACTGCGCCAAGGCCGTATCGATTTTCGTAGTGCTCGAAACATCGCAACTGATAGATTCGTCTATCAGCAACTGCAGAATGTTGTACTCAATCAGGCCGTCTACGTGCGGAACCTCGCGGGGCAAATAAGTCTTTTGCGTCTGCAGGTTGATGGAAGTACGCATCTTGAAATTCGAACCCGTCGCGTTGCGCTCCGAGAAGAAGATATGGAACGGGTATTCCTGGCCTTCCACGAGTCCCATCGTATCAAGGTCCACCGCGCCCTCTTCGGGATTATGGCAGCCGCCAATATCCACCACGAGCCTGTTGTCGATGAACACCCAAACGTCATCGTCGCCGCGGAATTCGAAATACTGGCCACGCACGTACCTGAACTGCGCCGACACCTTCATGGCAAAGCTGTAATTGTGGTTGCAACCGCTAATATGATGGTCGTACTTCGGGTTCTTTACCGTGTGCGCCTCATCCAGGAATTCCAAATCGTCAATGGGATAGAAGCCCGGATGTTCCGGATCGTTGCAGTCCGTCGGGTTCGTGATATCGGCAAGCCAGAAGCCCTCCTCGTCGAGCGTCAAGTCGATATCGCGGCAGACCGCGTTCGTGTAACTGACGCCGCGCACGTCCTTGGCGACTTCCACGGGCACGAACCACTTTTCGATTTCGCGCGCGGCAGAGCACATCTTCCACGGATAAACCGACGAATCCACCCTCGCGGGGAGACCGTTCACGAGCGTATCGCGCACCATCCCCTTCACGAGCCCGCTGCACGTCTTGTTCGAATCCAGTTTTCCGGTAGAATCGAGGAACGTTACTGCCGTGTATTCGCTACCGCCGTAGATGTTGCCAAAATCCACGTCGATGCTGTCGTGGAACGATTCTCCCGCCCAGTCCACCACCAGCGCGGAAATCTTCATGGTCGGGCACACGCCCAAGCGCTGTGGGTATGCGATATCCAGGCGCGGCGCGCTGTTAGAAACCGGGTAAGGATACACCCATACCGTATCGACCGCTGCCATGAGCTCGCCAAGCGAAATCAGCGAATCCACGAGCTTGCCTTCTTCAAGCGTCCCGAGGCCGCCGTAATGTTCCATGCCGAACGTCTGCTTGAAATATACGTTCCAGTCGTCGGTATGCTTGTAGTACGTTCCCTGATACCATCCGCAAGTGTCCGGAGAAACCGGGCCCATCTTCACCGTATCATCCGCGACAAGCATCGATGGCGACATGTTGTCCCACGGGCTCATCAGGCGCACCGTCTTCGGTTCCGGCGGATAGAACTCGAAATCCTTCACGTGCATCTTGGTGCTCGCGTAGAACCATACCTCGTAAACACCCGCCGGGAAAAGATCCATCGCAAGCATACGCTCGTCTTGCGAGAAGTACGGGTGCTGCGGCCACTCGTTACTGCCGCGCAGAATCTGGAACCACGCCCAGGTGGAACCCCACTGCGCCGAAGATACCAGCGAATCGGGAAAGTCGATATGGTACCAGAACGGATATTCACCCTCGTCGCTCAACTTAGTCGGCGTATTCATGATGTTGTTGTCGATAGTCACGAAGAACGACGAATCGCGGAAACTCGTATTGTTGCGCCACGGGTGGTAAATGTGCAGCCTGCGCGTAGGGTCAAAGCACTCGCCCGGAGTTCCCTTCTCCAAGGAGACCGCGATGTCGGCGACAGTACCGTCAATAAAAATCGTGTCCTGGATATCGAGCGCCCCCGCCAAATCGATATTTCCTTTCTCGCCAGCAGGAACAACAAGCCACGGGGCCATGTAACGGTTGAAATAGGCCGTCTGGATGAGATTCTCCGTCATCATCGCGGGTGTAATCGCGCCGTAGAACCAGCCACACATCGAAACATCGTCTTCCACGAACCGCATCAGCACGGAATCCTTGCCAAAGCGCATCTGCGGAAGCGCCTTGTTGCCCCACGGACTCTTGAACCACACAATCTTGGAACCCGGAGCCATGAACGACTTGGTGTATGTCTTGCTCACGACATTCGTATACAGCCATATTTCCTTGTCGGTGCCGAACAGCGCCGCGATTTTCATCTCGCCGAATTCCTTCCACTGCTCGCCGTTATTGTTGTTGTAGTTCTGGTCGGCAGTATTCGGGAAGATGCTAACCGTAAACGTCATCCAATCCTGGAAATCGGAAAGGTCCTTGTCCCAAGTGTAACGGAACCAGCCGTCACCTTCGTCTACCGTGATTGTCGGGGAACCCTCGCCGTACATGGCGTTGTAGCCGCCACCTGCACCGCCGAGGATATGCAAAAAGTACCCGTCCTTCGATGCATCGTTACGCCAAGGTGACTGAATATGGACCGTCAGCGTGGCATACGCCGATGTAACAAAAAAAACAGCTAACGCAAACACCCATGCCCAAAACTTCATAAATACCCATTTACTCCGTATATACGTTGTAAAAATATATTCCTTATGCCCCAAAATCAAAAAAAAAGGCATATTTTAATAAAAGCGTTGTAAAAGGCTCAATAATGTCTTCAAAAAACGTTATTCTTTTGTTATAATTGCCAAAACCAAAATTAGGAGTTTATATGCAATTTTCTAAAATCACTGCAGCTATCTGCGTTGTCGCGGCATCTGCTTTCGCACAGTTCCACGTGGGTGCGCGTATCGCGGGCAACTACAACATGATCTGGAATGTAGACGAAAAGATCTCTACCAACGATATCATGAAAAGCCTCGGTGCACCCGACGAAGCTCTTCCGGATGAGCAGGTCATCATCAAGGATATGAATACGCTCAGCGGTATGGGCGTGACCTTCGGTCTCTCCTTCCTCTACCAGGCAACTCCCGTATTCGGCATCCAGCCGGAACTCCTCTTTAGCTACCGCAACCGTTCCGTCAAGCCCAAGTTCGAAGTTGATATGGGCACCACGAAGAGCAGCAGGAACAACAGCTACTATGACGACTACTATGATTATGGTGGCAGCTACTACGATTATGACGACGACTATGGTTATTACAGCAGCAACGACGACGATTACCTGAGCGAACTTGCCGCGCTTGACGGACTCGGCTACGGCAACCTCGAACTCGAAATCTCTCAGTGGTACTTCGAAATTCCCTTGCTGTTCCGCATTCAAACCGCTCCGGGTCTCTTCTTCAACCTCGGTCCCGTCCTCTCCATCAACATGTCTTCCGAAATCTCCGTTTCTATCGTAAGCGAAGACGTATCTGAATATACGGCGTCTGCCGTATTCGGCCTCATCGCTGGTCTCGGCTACTCCGTGGATCTCGGCAACGGTCAGAAGCTCGATATTGATTTCCGCTTCCAGATGGGCCTCTCCAGCCTGATCTCGGACGAAATCGAAATCTCGGAAGAAGAAGAAGCGAAGCTTGACGCAACCAAGATCATCGACCCGAAGGACTTCAACTTCGGCATCGGTATCGCCTACTGGTTCATCTAATTGTTCAAGACATCCAAAATTATCATTGCCGCTGCACTCTCTCTGGGTGCAGCTTCTTTTGCATCTGATTCCGGCACGGCGGCAAGAACGCTCCATTTCGGTCTCTCTGCCGTCGGAAGTTACATCGACATCTGGCATCTGGACAACGACGTCTACGTCAAGAAGGAAACGGAAGTCGAAGAATTCGACGACGAAGAAATCCACACCTATAAGGAACAGTGGCTCTCGGGCGGCTACGAGCTGCGCGGCATAGGCGGCTCTGTCGGCGTTTCGGCGCTCAAGGATTTTACCGAGAATTTCTCGCTCCACCTCGACCTGTACGTTTCGCTGCGATACAGGTTCGTCGAAGCGAAGGAACACCATACCACCGAAGAAAGCACCGTTGCCGACGGTGAAACGATCGAGACGAAGTTCAAGGAAGGCTCGAAGGGAAAGTACGACATCTCCCTGACGTACTGGCACTTGGACATGCCCATCAACGCGCGCTACAAACTACCCCACGATTTTTATGTCGAGGCGGGCGCGTTCGTATCGTACATTGTCGCCGCGAATCTAAAGATTAAGCTCATCTCGCTTGACTTTCAGTCTTACTCGGCAGGGATGGAGCTAGGCACGTCAGCCGGTTTCGGCAAGCGTTTCCAATTGAGCCAAGGCCGCAGCATCGAGGCGTTCTCGCGATTCCTTTTCGGGCTTACCCCGCTGCTGAACGACAAGGTCAAGGAATATCTTTACGAACAAATTCGTCCGCGTGAATGGCTAGTCCAGGCCGGCGTGACGTTCTACTTGTTCTAAGCGATTAATGGCCCCTGAGAGATAACTCAAGGGCCATCGTTATATGGAATAGCCCGCGGGATTCTCGCGGGCATTTATTTACTGCGAACGGTCTGTAAAAACGAAGAGGCCCCACGCCGTTAGGCAGGGGCCCGTGAGCCGCAAGCGGCAAGTATCAACTTGCCGTGGCGGCGAGAGTGGAGCCGCAAGGCGGAACGGTACATAAAAAAAGCCCCCCACGAGGTTTACCATCAAGGGGGCGTGAGCGACAAGCGGCCGGTATTGACCGGCCGTGGTCGCGACCTTTGACCACTTAGCGCTTCAGCGCTTAGTGGGCATGGCCCCCTTGGGGGAGTGAGGCCGTAGGCGAAGCGGGTATAAAAAAAGCCCCCTCGATGGTTTACCATCAAGGGGGCGTGAATCCAGCGGCGCCCTACTCTCCCGGGCCCGGGGGCCAGGTACCATCGGCGAAGGGAGGCTTGACTTCCGTGTTCGGAATGGGAACGGGTATGACCCTCTCTCGAGAACCGCTGAAACAAACTCTT
>Ga0256407_10001168_pt1 | contig 57233 bp, 42 predicted proteins | sample RumenRJG_04DNA_FD_193489 | JGI IMG/M metagenome (GOLD analysis project Ga0256407, IMG submission 193489) | Bovine rumen microbial communities from Lethbridge, Alberta, Canada - RJG_04 | ecosystem: Host-associated > Mammals > Digestive system > Stomach > Rumen | place: Canada: Alberta... | reverse complement strand
GATTGTAATACTACAAAATCTTCTTTTGTCATGATACAGTAACAGTTGTAGTTGGGTGCACTATTGCGACTGCAAAACTACAACTAAACTACAACTGTTACAACGTGTATTTTATCGAATGCTTACAGTAATACCTCACAACGTGTCTTACACTTTGTGAGCACAAAAAAAGAAAAGCGGGACCGTCTCACTAATTATCCGTGGATTTTGACCGTGAGACTTCATCACCCTACATTAAATTTCTGCCAATATTGACACTTTTTTAATCCAGACCATTCCTCTTCGGTATAACCGTATGACTAATATATTTTTTATTATATCAACCAAATATCACGACTAAAATCTGCCAATATTGGCAACTTTTAGTCATGAAGACATAGGCACCAGGTTCCTGTTCCTTTTTATCAGGATGCACCTCACATGGGGACAGTCCCCCATGTGAGATAGCTGGCATAGTAGTTGACATTGAATAACCGATGTAAATAATTATTGTTGCAAAGATAGTGGAAAACCCGGATAAAACAAAGAGAATACCCCATTTAATGATTGCTTGCAGTTTCGCTACTCAATTACTTTACATCCTTGAAAGTTGTTTATGCCATTAAGCGTTCAAGTTTGTTTTTCCACTTCTCCCAATGGGGCATTTCCTTGGTAAGAAGTGCATAGAACTCCTTATTATGGCTGCGATGGATGAGGTGGCATAATTCATGAGTGATAACATACTCAATGCAACACCTTGGAGCACATATCAGTCGAAGGTTTAGTGTGATGTGCCCATCTATTGTACAATATCCCCATCGTTTTTCCATTTTCTTAATGGAAAGACTTTGGGGCTTTACGCCATAAATAGAAAATTGTTCAATAATTGGTTGAGCGTACTCATGAAACTTGATGTTGGCTCGTTGGCGATACCAAGTCTGTAACAGCATACCTGCATCCTTTTTTTGACGACACTCTATCTCAATGATATTATTCTGATAATGGACAGCATTCACATTGCTCTCCCTTACCCTGAGCATATACTGGCGCCCTAAGTAGAGATGCGATTCTCCACTAATATACTGGCGTTTCGTTGTAGGTGTGCCGAATGACTCAAAGAACCGCTTTTGTTTGAGAATCCAACTAGCTCTTTTGCGCACTTTCTTTTGAATCTGTTCTAAGGTTGCATTTATAGGTGCCTTCAGACAGACGGTACTATCCGGATTGACACAAATGCTCAGTGTCTTTCTTGGGGCAAATACTATATCATAATTGATAATAGTAGCTCCATATTGTATGTGGTCTCTTGTTATTTGATCCATATCTTAGCCACATCTACACAACCATCGATAATAACATCCATATCATCGAATGAAAAATCAACTCCGTATTTTCGCTTGACATTATCAATCAATTCGTCTTCCAGTTCGATTTTCATTTTCCCGATGATATCACTTTTGGATTGCCAATCTACTAAAATAGCATTGTCAACAATAACCGCTTTACGAATGATTTCGTCAAAAGCCTTAGTTGTAGCAAGAGCCATTTCTTTAATTGGCTGATCTGGGAAGAGTCGTTTGTAATTCTCTAAGGCAATTCCATAATATGCTTTACCAGCATTGTTGTGCTCCAATTCTGCAGGCAGTTCGCTGTCAGTATGATTCAGTACGTCTTCCTTAAACTGCAACATTCTTTCCAGATATTCATTGTCGCTCAGGCGGCCTTGTTCGTATGCTTCAATAGCCTCACGAATCAGTTGAGAGAATTTCTTGTAGAAGGCAGGGTCAGAATCCATATTCTCTTTAATATATTTAGAGGTACGCGTAGCAATAGTATCTGCCTTTGCTGCAGTTCCAACAATACTGTCAACCTCTTTCTGGAAGTCTTCTGTATCAAAGATATTTACCAGTTTCGTAATCACTCTTACCTCGTCGCTTTCCACGTGACGGTTGATGAGTTTCTCAATTCTTGCCTCATATTTCGTATAATCAACAGCATCAGAATAACGTAACTGAACAGAAGTACGTAGTTTGGCAAACATACGCAAGTCTTCTTTGTATCGTTCAATCGTCTTTTCTTCAGTATTCTCATGGAACTCTTTAGTGGAAAGAGCCAATTGGAGTACAGAGGAGAAAGCGGTCAAACGGTCATAGAACTCATGGCGTCTGTCTTCTAGTCTTAAAGACTGGGCGTATGCTTCCAAGTCACGTTTGTTTGGGATAGTCTTAAACAAATCCCATAAGTCGGCATTCTTTTGAGGAAGTTCTGCAATCTTGTCACTAACAGGGGCAAGGGTTTCACGGAATACTTCTTTGTCTTCCTCATCATATTCAGAATAAATGCTTAGCGCGTCATCCAATTCTGCTAACACTCCGTAGTAGTCGATGATATAGCCATAGTCCTTATCGTCACAATTACGATTGACACGGGCAACTGCTTGTAATAGTGTATGCCCTGTCAGATGACGGTCAATATACATGACAGTTACCTTGGGCTCATCAAATCCTGTTAGCAATTTATCCACAACGATCATAATCTCTGGATCTTCCTGTCCCTTGAATCTGGCAATCAGATTCTCCTGATATTTGTGTGGAGCTCCATGCTCATCCATCATCTTTTTCCAGAAGGCTTTTACCTCCTCAGGTGTCCCTCCGTAGGCCGTTTCTTCACCCTCGCGATCGTCTGGTGCTGTAATCAACACTTCTGATGTTACCTTGCCTATTTCATCTAGATATTTCTTATAGAGTATGGCTACTTTTTTCTTCGGAGTTACCAGCATGGCCTTAAATCCAGTACTCTTCCAGTTGTCTGCGTAATGCTCTGAAATGTCTGTTGCTATTGAATAAATACGCTGTTCTGTCTGATTCAAGATATCTGTTCGAGAGAATTTCTTTTTTAAATCCACAGATTGTTCTTCCGTCAAGTCCTCACACACACGATCAAAGAAACTGTCAATAGGTCCTTCAGTGACAAACTGTGGAACAATGCGCCCTTCATAGAGAAGTGGCACCACTGCATGGTCTTCTACCGCCTGTTTGACAGTATATACAGGTTTGATGATTCCACCAAAAGTGCGAGCCGTATTCTTGTCTTTCTTCATTAGCGGTGTACCAGTGAAGGCGATCTTACAGGCATTAGGTAGCACACGATTCATCTGTATGGCCATTTCCTTATATTGACTTCGATGGGCCTCATCGATCAAAATAAAGATATTCGGGTCAGTCAATGGCTGCTTGATTTTCTTGATGGCCGTTGCAAACTTATTGATAATGGTTGTAATGACGGAATCTGTATTACTTTCCAATAACTCTACCAGTTTGATACCAGTTGTCGCATTCTCCACATCCTTACCACATTTACGGAAAGTCTTTGTGATTTGTGCATCCAAGTCGGTACGGTCTGTCACTAAGACAATCCTTGGATTCTGTACAACGGTAGCAATCTTCTGTGCCAGCATCACCATTGTCAGTGACTTACCGCTTCCTTGTGTGTGCCACACTACACCACCATTGCGCTTACCAGCCTCAATTCGTTTCACTCGCTCTACAATCTCTTTTACCGTGAAGTATTGCTGATAGCGAGCTAATTTCTTGACGCCAGCATCATAGATTGTAAAGTGGTAGATCAGTTCCAGTAAACGCTCTGGACGACAGAGGTTATAGATGTATTCATCCTGTGGGGTAGGGGTACGTACATCTTTGCAGTCTTTATTGACAATATCTAATAACCTCTTCTTATATTCCAGTTCCTCTTCTTTGTTAATATGCATCTCGCGCCATTTGCACCAAAACTTCTGAGCAGAACCCGTGGTGGCATAACTTCCAAAGTTATTACCGATTGCCAAGAGCAGGGCACTATATACATACAGTCCTCTAATACCGTTATCCTGCTGATTTCTAAGATGCTGCGAAATGGCCTGCTCCTCTGCTCCCTTGATGTCTGGGCGTTTACACTCTATCACCACCAAAGGAATGCCATTCACAAATAGCACGATGTCAGGACGGTAGGTGTCAGCAATACCAGTACGGGTAACAGCGAACTCTTCCGTCACGTGATAGACATTGTTCTCAGGATGCTCCCAGTCAATATAGCGCATTGTATAGGTTTTCTTATCCCCATCAATGCTCTGTTCAAAAGCCTTTCCAAGCGTAAGCATGTTATATACCGCCTCATTGCCACTTAGATAACCGCCTTCCATTGGCACATTACGCATGGCAAGCACGCCGTTCTCAATGTTCTGTTCAGAGAATCGTTCTTCCTTACGACTGCCCACTCGTATAGAGTTCAGTTCTCGTAATTGCCGCCTCAGCACCTCTTCCAACAGCACATTAGAAGTCTTTCCGCCTCGCATCATCAACGCTTCCTCTGGCGAAAGATACTGATAGCCCAACTTCTGCAACAGCTCCAAAGCCGGCTTCTGACTAATATCGTTCTCTTTAAATGATATTCTATCCATCTTTGGCCTATTTTTCTATTTCCCAGTGTCCACTATAACCGCTTCCGACATATTTGATATGGGGCAATTTTGCAAGATGACGTTTAATTGTAGCAACCCCTTTATTACTCCAACTTGCCAATTCCTCAGTTGTCACTTTTGGATTTTTCTTTATCTGAGTCTCTATCCAAGCATCAAGGGTATCATCTTGAGTATCACCTTGAGTATCATCTTGGGTATCACCTTGAGTATCATCTTGAGTGACATCATCAACAGTTGAGAAAACATTCACTTCAAAAACGGTTAACTTAGAAACATCAAAAACTGCTTCCTCATTATTATTTTCTCGAAGCATTTCTTGAACACGCCTGATACCCTGATTAAACATATTGACGTATTTCATCTCCTTCATGGCTTCTGCTATGATAGGATTCCGATAGTCATTGACTGTTGGGAAATTCTCAGGACGGGCCTCACCATACAGGCCACCAGCATTCATAATCTCAATATGGTCGTCAAACTGATATAGACGAACAGGCATGTTCGACTGATAATCACGGTGCATGCAAGCATTCATCAGCAATTCGCGAAGTGCGTTGTTGGGATAGTTAATGACTGCTTTTTCCCGAAACAGACTTATTGCGACTGGACGTTGAGTGATAATGGCATTGCTTACAAACAATTCCAATTCAGGCAAAAGCCGATAGAGTGGTCCTTGAAATCTTTTTTCATTAAGGACCTGCCCACCAATGGCTTTCCCAGCAAAGCGAACGTATTGAATATAAAAGCCTGGCAAGAAATGACGTGGATTGTTACCAAAAAGAATGATGGCGGCATTAGTCGGACAGTCGTGCGTCAGGTCATAAAGATGTATGGAGGCCAATTGTTCCTTCATATCGCGTTTGTCACTGGCTAACACTTCTGTATCTATCACTTGTGGGAGATAGTCTTGCTTGATATAGTTTACATCTACATCATTGATAGTTGCCCCCAGACAAGGCATGGCATCAAAAGTCGCCATATACGAAGTCCTACGTTCTAATAATATTCGTTCTTCCGCTTCAGTGGCAATATCTCGACGAGGGCCAATTCGCACAAAAGTCCTTCCACGATAGCGAACAGGTGGTAGCAAAGAAGGAGACACCTCTGCCACAAGCAAATCACCATCAGGGAACTCGAAACGCTCAACAGACATAATCGGTAATGGTAAGATGTTTCCATCAGAGCGGATACCCGCAATCTTTTTCAACAAAGCATCATCTACTTTTAGTCCCGACAGTGTACCATTATCGTGTGCCCCAATGATTAAATAACCATTCTTTCGGGAATTTGGCAAATCATTGGAAAAAGCACAAATGGCTTCTTGAAACTTATCCATATCTCCTGTAGAGGTTGTACGCTCCACCCGATAAGTCTCTGTACTATGCAATAATTCCTGTAACTCGTTTTTTGTAATCATATCTTCTTTATTTTGTATTTCTCAACCGATTTATTTAAATCATCCACAAACTGTCTATGTGTTTGTGGTATATATACATGAAAGTCTTTGCTCACAAAATGAATCAAACTTAAGTTTATACCGCATGCTTTTAAAACCTGATTCTTTCTAAAACCATATTCTTCTTTGTTAGAAGCAAAGTATATTCTAACAAACCATTCTTCATAGACTTTAATAACCGAAAGAATATACAGGAATGGCCAGTATGCTAGAGTCGCAATTATTGGAAACAGCAAAGATGTTATGTTTTGACTAGAGAAGTTTTCTCTCCATTGTTCACCGGATAAATATATACTATATACTAATAATGAAATCGAAAGACAATAAAATAATGTCTGAGTACAACCGTAAGTTTTCTCTAATTCTTGAGTATCCCGCTTGTTAACTGCACCCAGTAAAAACAGAAAAGCGAGGAGGAACTGAATAATAAGTTCTATCCAGTAAGAAAAAGTATGTATATTTAAATAGAATTCTACAATAAGCGTTGCTTTAATAGTGTCTTCGACTATTCCTTTTACACTTGCAATCCGCTGGCTATTGCTGTTATATTTAAATATGAGGGATATACTTGTATATAACAAAAAGAATATGGTTTCGCGTAAGATAGCCGTATTCCAAAGCTCGTTTTTGTATAAGACGTATGCGAAGACTGACAAATATATTTGAGCGCAAATAATTGGCAACAGAATTTTCCAATGGAGAAAGGCTTTCAAGACTCTTATCATACTTTTCCTTACACTTTTTGCTCTTGCAGAGTAAAGCAAAAAAAGTGTAAAAAGAGTTATGGAAGCCCATTCTCTTGTTGTGAAGAAGCTTATGATGAAGTCTTTTATATCCATAACTCCAATGACTTTTCCTTTCTTATTACTGCATTGATTTTCAACAAACAGCGACTCAATATTCCTAGTAGTGTCATGGCTTTTATCGGTTTTGCCTGTGGGGATAAAGGCATAATTAGAATTGGGACAATACAACGTCCAAATATTTTTTTAACGTATCTGGTGTTCTGCAAAGTCTTCTTAATTCATCGTCTTCTTCTAAGTATGAAAATATTTTATCTTTGAAGAAACCTGTATCATCTTTAATGGCTCTAAATGGAATACTTTTTTCATCACAGAATCTATCAATTTCTCTTCGAATAATGCTCTTTATCCTCTCACTCTCGACAGAATCAGATAAATCTTTCTCTCTCATATTGATGCGTCTTTCTAACCTGTTTACATGGTATGACAGTTCTTCCATTTTGGATATCAGAACTTCATTTATAGATCCTTCCTTCTTTTCTACATGAGCAACTTCAAACTCGCCGAAATTTTTTAGAAATGTTGTATAATTAGGATCTTTTTGAGCTTTCTCTACTGTAGCAATAATTTTTGTTTTTAATTGCTCCTTAAAAGTAAGAATATTGTAATAACGTAGGTCACGAGGGTATGAAAGATGCTCAATAGGAGATGTGTCAAATGAGTAATCAGTTTTATCATCAATAACAATAATTGCGGGCTTGTCAAAAGCTAAACGCATCCCCAATTCGAACATCACATTTGGATTTTTCCCACTTACGTCACATACAACAATGTCATTGTCATAAATATTTTGTATTATTCTTTTTTGGATAATACCTATGTCGTCGGCATCGCTTACAAGATTTGGTTTATAACCAGCATCGCAAATAGCTTCTGATATGATTTTTTTCACTTCAGCCCAATGCTCCATAGAGCAATTGTCTATTGAAGAAATTGGCATGATGATACCACAAATAGGCTTTTCATTAACGACTTCAGGCTTGTTTTCTTCTTTTTTCATAATCTTTCAATTCTTTTATTCGTTTTTTACCAGTTAATAATTGCTGCATTAAGCCTCGCTTTTGAGATTGCAGGTTTGCTAATTTCTCGTTGGCAAGATTTATTTCTTTGTCGAATTCGTACAGCAAATCAGCTATGGCTGTTTGCTCTTCTTTAGAAGGTATTCGGACTTTCACTTGGCAGAAGTCTGGATATTTGCAGTTAAGCGTATCACTAACTAAACCTTGCGAGTGTGTCCAGAAATCATATACTACACGTGGCTGCTGAATGAGCATTGCCATGAATCTAACGTCAACATTCTTGTGTGGAGTGACAATAGTATAAGCTGGGCTTACAATACCTTCTATATTTGATAATGCGCTTCTGCCTTGCCACATTCTCATCGTATTGTAACCGATGTCATTGGGACAAATTCGCTTATACTTTGATTTGTCATCGTTTGAGATGTCTCTTTTATCAGATTCTGATTGATATATGACCCCTTTGTCACCTGTTATTGACAGCAGGGGTAAATCATCACGGTTTGTTTCATTACGTTCATCAAAGATATCTCCTAATTTAACCTCCTTCCATTCCCCACTAAATCCTGGCAGGCGTTTCTTGCCTGTAAGGAGTTGCTGCATCAATGCGCGTTTGCGCAATTTGAGTTTTTCAATCAATTCCGATTGCTTCTCTATGGCTTTGTCCCAGAGTTGTAAGACTGCACTAATTGCCCCCTGCTCACAAATAGGAGGAATTATGATTGGGAATTTTGCTACATCATTTCTTGTTATATTTGGATCTTTTCGGCTACTCGCAGCCAGTTTTTTCCAATCATTGACTCGAAAATTAAGCCATTCTAAAACATATTTTGCTTTGGTGTTTTCTTTACAGACCAACGCAGATAGTGCTTGGTTTATCGTTGCAGGAATGCCAAGTATTGCTGTTCTGCCGATTTGGTTAAATCCACCATACATTGCTACAAGGACGGTGTCTTTTTGAAGAAGTTTAAGCGAGGTCTGTTCTAAAGCTTCTTTGGATATTAACTCTTCAGTATTTGTAAGAAGTCCATTATTTAAGTCTGTTGTTTTTACCCAAGGAATAAGGCCGTTCTTATAAAAGATCGATTTTGCACGTAAAGGAGTAGTACCGGAAGATAATTCTGCAATATCTCCCAGCCTCTTCACTTCCCATTCCTTAGGAATTATGCCAAGTGGAGAGTCCTTGTATCCTTGTGGTAATATCTTATTTGCCATTGTTGCCTTCTTTTACTTTAGAACAAAAATCATTATATATACGTTCGTATCGGAATTTAATGATGTCATAACTATATGACTTTATTATAGCTTTATCGTATTCTTTTATTTCATTTAATTTCTCAATTACACAAATGGTACTTTCCTCAATGTTTGAAGTAATCGTTTCTAAGTCGTTTAATAAGTGGTCCACGTTAATGGGCTTGTCTAACAACATAGAGCATCTTAAAGATGCCATATAATAGCGGAAGGCTTCTATATAAGACTTTTCTCTGTCGGCTTCTATTCCAAAGATAAATGTTATTAAATGATTAGACTTATTAATTTGTTGTTTTAATGTCTTATCTTGTTTTATAAGTTTTTCTTCTAATGTGTTTAATTTTTTTATTCTTTCATTTAATTCAATACTGTTATATATTTGCAAGCCAACAACGAGGGTTACAACAATTGCCAGAAGGGCAACAATGACCCCTACAAAGGAATCAAGGCTGACCACAGTAAATCCACCAACATTACAACACCACAACACCACCAATGTGACAGATATTGCTAATGATATATAAGCACACAGATGTGCAAAACTCCATTTCTTCATATTTGCAAACTATTAATGTTTATTATTCTCTTGTTGTCAAATCCATTACGTCGTTCTCCATGAGCAATATAGCCTAATTGATTGGCTACAATCTTTGTCGATCCAATTTCTGCGTCAATATTTGTGTGAGAGTGTCCATATATCCAATAGTCTATCTTACTGTTGGCAATTATATTCCCCATTTCTACAGCAAAGGCGCTTGAGAGAGTGCTGCCTTGATGTTGTGGGGCAACGCATTGTTGGGTTGGCACATGATGCGTGACTACTACAATATGTTCGGCTTTACTATCCGCTATGCTCTCTGTTATGAATTGCTTGCATTGCTCATGTTCTGCATTGAAGTCATCGGGTGTCAATAACTCACCGTTACATAGAACTTGGTAAAAGTCGTTCAACCCTCTTTGCACCTAGAACATATCCACTTCAGGAATATGCGACCACATGGTGGAAAGAATGAAACCCACATTGTCAATATTGACCACCTTGTTATAGTAATAGCCAACATTCTCGCGGAGCATCCATTGCCATGAATCTCCACGTTTAGCAATGTCGCCATAGTGGTAATACTCGTGATTGCCAGGAATAAGGAGTACCTGCTGATAGGAATTTGATGCCCAATCCAAAAACCAATTGGGACAGCCTTCATCCAAATAGGCTGTATCACCAGCCAACACAAGGATATCACCAACCACTTCCAACGGATGCGATTGGAGCCAAGCAGCATTAGCCGCCATCTCTAAGTGTAGGTCTGATGCAAACTGTGCCTTCATTATTCCTCTGTTTCTTCTTTCTTGGAATTGAGCAGTTTCTGCTTCTTTTTCTCTACAGCCTTGATGCTTTCTGCTGTTGGAAGATCTTCGGGCATTGTGCCGCCCAACTCTTTTATGGTTTGGCGAACTTTGGCACCAACTTCGTAATGAGTCATATTAGCTTCTTGCTTACCTTTGATATTTTCACGACGCAGTTTCTCTTCTGTCTGAGTAGCACGGAAAAGGTTTGCTGCAAGTTCTGTGCTTCCCATGTGGTCTAATATTTTCTGACTCTTCTTTAATCCTTTTCGAGCATGAATATCTTTGGCAGTCATGCCACCATAAAGCCCTTGGTAACCATAATTCTGGAAAATAGCGTAGTCTCTGGAATCAATGACACCAGCATCTTTTGCTGCACTTGCCAATAGGGAGTTATGTTTCTGCATCTCAGTTCGCAGGAACAGACGTTTTTCTTCTTCACTCGAAAGTTCTTGATATTCCTTCATCTGCTGAACTTCAGCAATACGAGTTTGGATGGCAAAATAGGTCTGTCCCTGTGCCACAATCGTTTTGCTTGGGTCTGCATTTTGAACAATCAAATAGCAAGCGTATCTTGAAAGCTTGATGGAGTCAACGGGACGTTCTGCTCCAGAGCCAATTGTAACCATTTCGTTGATGTCAACGAAATGGTCTTCTATATTTTGTCCACTATTCACACATGCTGTTTTTGCTTTCTCGATAACGGGCAGAAAGTTCCTATACTCATTGTATTCCAGTATTTTCCATAAACTGCGTGAAGTCCAATACTCAATACCATTCTTATCAATATGCTTGATGCTCTCGAATAAAGACATCGTCTTTTTTGTAAGTCTTGTACTCATATATTTTTGATTTTAATTATTTATATCCCTTACACCATTTCGTGGATATCCACGAAATGGTTGGTTAATACCCTAATTGTTTCAAATACTCCTTCATCTTGGTTTGAACCTCTGCCAGTTCTCCCTCTAACTGCTCGATTTCTTTTTGCACAGCGGGAATGTCGATTTCTGCTTCTTCCTCGTAGGTGTCAACATAGCGAGGAATATTGAGATTGTAATCATTCTCACGGATGTCTTCAGGAATAGCGACAAAGGCATATTTGTCTTCGGCTACGCCTGGAGCAAACTCGCCATTGACGAACTTCTGGTAAGTAGTGACGATGTGCTCAATATCCTTTTCGCGGAGTTTATTTTGGTTCTTTCCGTTCTCGAACTCACGGCTGGCATCAATGAATAATACATTTTCAGAGTTGCGGCCTTTGCGGAAGATGGCAATGGCGGCGGGGATGCCTGTGCCATAAAATAGATTGGCAGGCAGACCAATGACAGCTTCCAGCGTGTGCTCATTCTCCAGGATGTACTGACGAATCTTGCCTTCGCTGCCACCACGGAAGAGAACACCATGAGGGATGATGACACCAACCTTTCCTTCGTTATCATCAGCCACTTCCAGCATGTGACTGATAAAAGCCCAATCGCCTTTGCTTTTGGGTGGAATGCCTCGCCAAAAGCGGTTAAAAGGATCGCTTGCGGCTTCCTCTGCTCCCCATTTATCGAGAGAGAAGGGCGGGTTTGCCACCACGGTATCAAACTTCATCAGTTTGTCATTCACCTTCAGTTTTGGGTTGCGTAATGTGTCTCCCCAACGAATGACTGCATTGTCAAAACCATGCAGGAACATGTTCATCATAGCCAATGCCCAAGTGCTACCGTTGACCTCTTGACCATAAAGGGAGAAGTTATTATTGCCCACTTCCTTACCTGCCTTAATCAGCAGAGAGCCGGAACCGCAGGTGATGTCACAAATGCGAGCACCAGGCTTGCTTTTGGTCAGTTTGGCAAGCAAGGTTGAAACTTCGGCTGGTGTGAAGAAGTCACCTGCCTTCTTTCCTGCTTCCCCAGCAAAGGTGGAGACAAGGAACATATAAGCATCTCCAATAATATCATTATTCTCCAGATGTGACTCGTCCAAGTCTAATCCGTGGAAGTCTTGCAATAGGTTTTTCAGACGGGCATTCTTTTCTTTTGGCTCACCCAAGTTGGCACTGTTGAAACTGATGTTGCGGAAGATACTGCTTCCATCCTCGCTACTCATCTTCTCGCGGTTAGCATCCTCAAGGTCTGCCAGGGCCTCATCAATCAGTTCACCTATGTTCGTGGCATTCCTGTTGTCATAGAGGAAGTCAAACGAACTTCTTTCTGGCACGACAAAACGTTCGTGGCGCATGGCTCGCTCAGCACGTTCCTTATCACTATTATATTTAATAAGGTATTCGTTCAGTTTAGACTTATAGACGTCACTCACATATTTCAGGAAAAGCATGGTGAGGATGTAGTCCTTGTATTGACTCGGATCAATCACACCACGGAAAGTGTCGCAGGCTTTCCAGACAGTGCGGTTAATGTCTTCTTGGGTTATCTTCTTAATATCCATATCTGTTATTTCTTTAATTCGTTAATAAGTATCTGGTTTGTGATTTGCATTCGCTTTTCAGCGATGGCTTCAAGAATCTCTTTCTCCCGTTTCTGCAAGGAAGAAAGTTCCACTATTCGTCGCTGAGTCTCATGATCGGGAATGATGATTTCCAAATTCTCTAATGTCGGTTTGTGTATGAGAGGTGTTCCCGTTCCTGCTTGTTCTGTCTTGACGGCAGCGACTACACTGGGATGATTTAGATACCAACATAAGTATTCCGGACTTATAATGTTTGAACGAAGTCTAATAGAATATAAGGTGGTAGAGGGGACTGCGGGAATTTTAAGTTCGAAAACTTTGCATAAATAAGTTGTTCCTTTACCAGCAAATAGCAGATCGCCATTCCTAAGCAAATAGTTGTCAAGCTTGGGGGTGTATTCAATACGGGTGGCTGTTGTCTCTGGCGAGGACATCAATAGGTCTTTTACCTGCAAGCAGAAAACCTTACCCGCCGGCGACCCTTTTAAATATATGCCAGAGGATAATTCTGCAATTTCATGCAGCTTAACTTTTTTCTTAGTATTTTTGTTACTAATAGTAATCATGATGCAAATATAGTGATTTTGATTCAAATCACCAAATAATTATCAATTATTTTTTAGTAAAAGGATTACTTTTGATTTAAATGGGCGTAAAGCCTATCAATTTGGGCAATTACTATAGCAACTGCTGGGTTTTACTAGGTAGTTTGTCATGAACGCACCAGAGGTAACCCATTCTCTTCCTGTAGAAGAAAACCCTCAGATTAAGATTGCTGAGTTTTATTATAGAAGGAATAACCTCTTAAGTATTCCGCTCATATTCCTCCGCCAATTCGTGTAATCACATGATTTCCAGAACAATCGAGGCGGAGGAATTTCATGAGAGCATGTAGTGGAGAGGGGTGGGGGAAGAAGATGGTGGCTATTGGGTATTAAGAAGGTGGTTTGTTGAGTGCGAGAAGGTGGTTTAGCGAGGGTAAAAGGGCATCTAACTAATTTGCGACTTAAGTCGGAAGATGATGGAACTGGAGTGGGAAGATCTTGCGACTTAAGTCGCAGGTTGTTAGAACTTAAGTGACAGATTGGAAAGGTGGTGTCTTTCTTGTCGAAGGAAGGGTGGTTGTGGTTAGTTAGAACGCAGGAAAAATTTTTATTTTTTTCAGTGGCTTTTTCATGGTGTAACTATTGCAATCGGATGCGTTTCGTATTACCTTTGCATCAGAATTAAATCGTTAATACAATGGGAATAATAGACTATTTATCTAAATTAGTATGGGAACATCTTGAGGGTGAGATGGACCTAATGAAAGTGTCCACCATGAAATCTGTAACAAAGGATCGCTATGCGGAACGTCAGAAATCGATGCTACGGCCTGTGCATGATATGGCGCAGTTCGTGACGGATAACTTCGATTTCCGTCATAACGTGGTACGCGACCTCTATGAGTATCGGCGAAAGGGGAGTGATGACGGGTGGAAACTGGTGGATAACAGACAGATGAACTCTATCAACTGCCGTATTCAGGACGATGGTGAGATCTTTTGTCTGTCGAGCTATGTACGGCAACGTATAGAGAGCGACTTGGCGAAGGATTACCATCCTGTGCGTGAGTATCTTAACAGGATTCGCGGCTGTTGGGATGGGAAGACCGACTATATTGGCGACTTCGCCCGCCGTATCAGTCAGTCGGACTACTGTCAGCGCATGGTGCGCATCTGGCTGCGTGCCGTTGTTGCCCAATGGTTAGGGGCTGATTGCCATCACGCCAATGCTGTGATGTTGTTGCTCGTTAGTGAACGACAGGGCTTAGGTAAGAGCACGTTCTTCGCCTCGATGTTGCCTAAGGAGATTGTCGACTACTATACGGATGACTTTAACCTAAAGGCGAAGGGCAATGCGTATCGTAAGATGGTGGAATATGCACTTATCAGTCTTGATGAGTTTGAAAAAATCGGACACAAGAAGATGCCTGAGCTGAAATCAATGATGCAGACGATGAAACCCAGTTTTATCGGGGCCTATAAGAAGAACTTCAATCAGCTTCCGCGTATCGCCTCGTTTGTAGGTACCACCAATGAGCGACATGTGTTAACCGACCGTACCGGATCGCGTCGTTTCCTGATTTTGGAACCTGATGGTAATATCGATGTGGAAGGCATCTGTCATGACCAATTATATGCCCAGATACTGCATGAGGTGGAAACGTTGAATCTGCCTTATTGGTTCTCGAAAGAAGAGGAGGCTGAGATGGAACAACACAACAAGGACTATTATGTGCTTAATGCAGTGGAGCAACTCTTCCTACAGCATTTTACGATTCCCAAGCATAAGGGCGAGGGAATGTTTATGAGTGGAGCCGAGATTATCCGTGAGCTGGGTAAATATTCAAGGAAGACGATGGAGGGCGTGACCACCAATAGTTTCGGGCGCATGATGACGCGGTTAGGGGTTCAGCGAGTTGGGCATCATGATACCGACGGCTATATCGTGAAAGTAGCGTAACGACATGCCCTATAAAATTGCTCCGCCAACAACCTGTTGACTATAAGTCAATTAGGCGAGTTGGCGGAGCAATCTTTTTATTCCCATCCGTAGCGATAATAGACGTAAGTGGTGCCCTGTTTCTTACAATAATATTTAGAGAAAGGCTCAGCGATGATGCTATCCAGCCATTTCTGGGCGCGATAGGCCGTGATGTTCAGTTCGTACTCCATCTGCTTACGCGTAATGGAATGGTGCTCTTTCAGATAGTTGTCAAGGAAGTTAATGATCTCTTCACGTTGATATGGCTGGTTCCTGCCTGCCACCCCTCTTCCATATTTGTTATGTGTTGCAGTGTTGTCCTTTAGCGCTTTGACAAAACTGGGGTCGGGCGTGAAAGATACCCCCTGCACCTCCACGTCGTTAGCGGTGATCTTATCAGGGTCGGTGAAGTGAGGTTTCTGCGGATTACCATTCTCGTCGTATCTCATCTTTAGTCCTACCTTCATCTGGAAGGTGCCGAGACCGTCGATGCGGAACCGTTTGTTTTCCCTTAGTTGCTCGATGATTTCATCTTTCAAGATGATGAGTGACGAGAGCATCATCGTGGTATTACAAGTGTTGTGATACTTCAGGTGGTCCAGGAAAGTCCTTTCGTTCATAGTGCCTTCTGGCATGTGCCGTACCTGATAAGTAGTGTTCCCGTCGTTGTCGGGCTGCGGATTGGGAAAAATGCCGTATTTGATTCTGTCTGCCATAGTTATGATTTATGATTTGCAAAGGTACAAAAAAATCCGCATAAACAAGCAGTCTATGCGGATTTATTTATATAGTAATGGATTTATTCGACAACGACCTTACGACCATTCACGATGTAGAGTCCCTTCGTGGGATGTGCCACGCGACGACCCTGCAGGTCGTAGTAATGATGGTCAATGCTCAATGGTGAATGGTCAATGCTCTCAATGCCTGTGGCCACACCTGATGCTGCCTTGTCTTTAACCCACATCATCATCTCCTCGAGCTGCATGTAGTCACTACCAGCGTTAGCCGTAATCTCGAAGCGGAAATACTGGTAGGCCTTGTCGCTGGCATTGTTGAAATCGAAGGTATAGGGGGTGAAGTTCACGTCCTTTAATGTTTCATCGTTATTCACTTCAGCAATAACCGTCCAGTTTGCATCACCTTCGTTCTTAGCCTTGATCTTCCAGTCGCGCGGGTTTCTGCCATTTTTTTCCAAATTGTCGTTACCTGTTATCAGCACGTACTTCTTTGGGACGACAGGTTTGGTGGTATGGAACTCCACATAGTAGGGGTGGTCTTTATATTCTTTCTCAAAGCTCACGCACCACTTGCTGTCGTTATTCTCTGTATACTTGCCGTCTAACAAGTATGTGGGACCTTCGTCTTCGTCTTCATTTCCTATTGTATATTCTACAAAATAATCACTTCCTTCAACACCCCGGATAAGTCCTCTTGTCACAGTAAAGGACGCTAGTCCCTCTAGGAGTGTCATGTCATCGGTACCATATAAAAATTGAATAGACACATCGCTATTGGGCATGAGGAATGTATAGCTACCGTTGCCATTGTCGGTGTAGCTGATGGGCGTGTTGTCAGCTTGCGTAATCTCTAAGTTCTTTAAAACCGTACCATCGGGAATTTTTATGTTACTGACGGTGATCTCTGCTCCGGTCTTGTAAAAGACTTCATCCCAATCTATTTCAATAATATCAAGATTAGAGATTACCTGCATATTGTCCTTATTATAATTGATCTTGTAGGCAATCTGCTGACGGGGCGCCTTGATGGTAACGTCGTGTGCGGGCATAATGAATGAGTAGCTGCCATTTGCATCTTTGGTACAGTTCACTTCATGGTAACCTTCGTCATCGGTATAACAGTAGCGGGCGCTCTGAACTTGCAAATACTCTTCCATGTCGATGGTGAAGCTTATGGTGCTGCCAGGCGTATATAAGTTATCCCAATCTGCTTCATCAATGTCTATGCCTTCATTTTGGTCCCATCTGATGAAGAATCTTTCTCGGGTGGCCACCGCAGAAACGATAACGTTCTGGGCGGGCATGGTAAATGTCCATACATTATCGTCTTCGTAGTCTTTTTCTTCATACACCTCAACATTAACTCCATCCTCTGTAGTCACCGACACGCTTGTCACATTGTAGCCATTGGTGGCGAAAAGTTCCACCTCTTCGTCTTCCTTTGCCGGATTGGGGGTAATCCCCAGACAAGGAATGTTGTAGCCTTCAAGGGAGATAGTGTATTTGGGGATGTATAGAGGTATTAACGTGATGTCATCATAAATTTCGTCACCCCCCAATGATCCAGAATACACGTTGTCTTCATCGTCTTTATTAACGAATTCTTTCTGAAACGTAACATTGCCGTTAAATGAATGGATAAAAATTCGGTCGGAGTCGGGATCCGTCCAAGAAAGGGTAATGTCGCCTCCACCATTCTCGCCATCGGCACCCTCCTCGCTCTCACCTCCATAGCCTCCACCTATGCTGCCATAAACACAAACGTAGCCGCCATAGATGTTGATGTTGCTATGGCCGCCATTGCCGCCGTCTGTTTCCATTCTCCCGTTGGCACCGTTGCCACCCCCCATGTTTCCAGAAACATGAACGAGGCCGCCATAAATACTGATGTTGTCAACGTTGCCGCCGCGACCACCGCCGCGTCTGAAAAATTCTTCAGCATCATCATCAAAAAGGCAGGTGCCGCCATCGCCGCCACCCAGGTCGCCTTGAACTTCAATGTTGCCGCCAAAGATGTTGATGGTGCCAGCGCTTTGACCATAGTAGCCATAAAATTGATCATCATTCTCTCCATGTCCGCCAATGGCGGCATCACGTCCATTGTGGCTATCATCTCCTTCTCCAATTGAGGCTACGAGACTTCCCTTGTCATCACCAGCACTTTGTGCATAGATGTTGAGCGTTTGATGTTCAGGAACCTCGATGCCTTGGACGGTTGTAAGGGTACTGTTGTCTCCGAGAATGATGTTTACCGTGCCGTTAATGATGATACGGTTTACTACCTGTAAGTCATCTTGAACGTAGTACCAGCCTTCTTCAAGTTTATTATTCTCATCAAAGGTATCTTCGGAGAGCATTTGGAATTCAACAATTCTCTTCATCTGTTGACCCTCTGGAGCAGTAGGGTCGTAATACACTATTCCTTCTTCTTCCTCCTCTTCCTGCGCCCACGCTACGGTGGTGGGGACAAATGTGGTGAGCACACTCACGAACAGTGTCATGACTGTCCGCATCATCATGGTTGATATCTTTTTAGCTGGCATAGTAGTTGAACAATGAATTGTTAATAGTTTATTGCTGCAAAGATAGTGTAAAATCCGGATAAAACAAAGAGAATGCCCAATTTAATGATCATCCGCCGTTGAAACGTGATGGGTTGGGACAAAAAAAGAGATGCAGACATGAGCCTGCATCTCTTCTCTATAAGGGTTATAATTTTATTTGACCTTCGGTCGAGTTCTTTCGCGACTCGGCAATACTCAAACAAGTTTGGTATTGCGCTCGCTGCTCAATTACTTTACTTCCTCGAAGTCAGCATCCTGAACATCATCGTTAGGATTTGACTGTGTCTGCTGACCGCCCTGGAAACCGGCGCCTGCATTGGGGTCGGCACCCGGCTGACCGGCACCAGCCTGCTGGTACATCTTAGCTGATGCAGCCTGCATGACCTGGTTGAGGTTGTTGATGGCGTTGTCGATGGCAGTGGTGTCACCACTCTTGTGGGCATCCTTCAACTGCTGTACGGCAGCCTCCACGTTAGCCTTGTCGGCACCCAGCTTATCACCATTCTCGTTGAGGAAGGTCTCGGTCTGGAAGATCATCGAGTCGGCCTGGTTCATCTTATCGATGCGCTCACGCTCACGCTTGTCGTTCTCGGCATTCTGCTCAGCCTCAGCCTTCATACGGTTGATCTCATCCTGAGAAAGACCGCTGGAAGCCTCGATGCGGATGGCCTGCTCCTTACCGGTAGCCTTATCCTTGGCAGATACCTTGAGGATACCGTTGGCATCGATGTCGAAGGTTACCTCGATCTGAGGAATACCACGGCGTGCAGGAGCGATACCTGTGAGGTTGAACTGACCGATAGACTTGTTCTGTGCAGCCATCGGGCGCTCACCCTGCAGTACATGGATGGTTACCTCGGTCTGGTTGTCGGCTGCGGTAGAGAAGGTCTCGCTCTTCTTGCAAGGAATGGTCGTGTTAGCCTCGATGAGCTTAGTCATCACACCACCCAGTGTCTCGATACCCAGTGTCAGCGGAGTAACGTCGAGCAAAACGATGTCGCCTACGCCACCTTCCTTGTTCAGGATAGCACCCTGGATAGAAGCACCTACGGCCACCACCTCATCGGGGTTCACACCCTTTGAAGGCTCCTTACCGAAGTAGTTCTTCACCAGTGTCTGCACGGCAGGGATACGACTTGAACCACCCACGAGGATCACCTCATCGATGTCGGCTGTTGACAGCTTGGCATCAGCGATAGCCTTCTGACAAGGAGCCAGACAAGCCTGGATAAGGTCGTGCGCCAGCTGTTCGAACTTAGCACGTGTCAAGGTCTTCACCAAGTGCTTGGGCACACCAGCCACCGGCATGATATACGGCAGGTTGATCTCGGTGCTTGTAGAAGAAGACAGCTCAATCTTTGCCTTCTCGGCAGCCTCCTTCAGACGCTGCATAGCCATCGGATCGTCCTTGAGGTTTGCGCCCTCATCGTTCTTGAACTCCTGTACCAGCCAGTCGATGATTACCTGGTCGAAGTCATCACCACCCAGGTGAGTATCACCATTGGTAGAAAGCACCTCGAACACACCACCACCGAACTCCAGGATAGAGATATCGAATGTACCACCACCGAGGTCGAACACAGCAATCTTCATATCTTTGTTAGCCTTGTCAACACCGTAAGCCAAAGCAGCGGCAGTAGGCTCATTGACGATACGCAGCACGTTCAGACCGGCAATCTGTCCAGCCTCCTTAGTAGCCTGACGCTGAGAGTCGGAGAAGTAGGCAGGAACGGTAATCACCGCATCCGTCACCTCCTGTCCGAGATAATCCTCGGCAGTCTTCTTCATCTTCTGCAGTACCATGGCAGAGATCTCCTGCGGTGTATATCTACGTCCTTCGATCTCTACACGGGGATAACCGTTCTCGTTCACTACTGTATAAGGAACGCGAGCAATCTCCTTTTCGGTCTGCTGCCAGTTCTCACCCATGAAACGCTTGATAGAGTACACGGTGTTCTTCGGATTGGTGATAGCCTGACGCTTAGCCGGGTCACCGATCTTGCGCTCACCGCCCTGTACGAAACCCACCACTGAAGGAGTGGTGCGCTTACCTTCACTGTTTGCAATCACTACAGGCTCGTTACCCTCGAATACGGCAACGCAGCTGTTTGTAGTACCTAAGTCAATTCCAATTACTTTTCCCATTGTTGTATTGTTTTTTATTGTTTATATGCTTGAAAAATCACTCACGACTGGAAAGTCAGTCGTTAGGCAAGAAGCAAATCATATGCCAACTGGGGTGTAACAGGAAAAGAATGACAGTATTATGACAGATTGTCACGATTCTGGTTCACGAAGGTATTGACGATTTCGAGGATATCCATTCCGTATTTCTTCACCGTCGTACGCCCCACATATTGCACAGCCATCAGCGATGGTAGGGTAGTGGGCACCTCATTTACGATGTTGAGGAGTGCACGATACTGGATGATGTTATTGGCGTTCGTTTCATACATCGTCGCCTTTTTCTCACGCCACACGATGAGTCGTTTATACAGTTCAGGATACCTGATATCCGATTTGTTGATCTGTCTTTTACCCTTGCGTTTCTGTTTGCCCGAGCTCTCCTCGATGGCCTCAAGGGCCGCCTTCGCCTTGAAGTGCAGGTAGTTGGCCGTGCTGAAACCCTCGTTGTGAATCATCAGCAGGGTGCGACGTTTCATCTCATACGCCATGATCAGGTCGGCCAATGCCTCGTCGAACCGTTTCTGGTGCGCTTTGTTATCAGTGGTCACACTCGTCTCCTTCAACAGTTTCTGCAGTACATCCATCATTGTCTTATGGAAATAGGCGGCGCTGCGTGTTACCCTTTCCAGGAAAGGCTGGGCGTGCAGTTGTTCCGCTGTCATGCTACCCATCACACCCATCCATTTGGCAGCCACGGTCATCACCTCGTTAGTGATACTCTCCATGGCGATACGATGCTGGCGACAAAGAGTAGGGAACTGCCGGAAGAAATACTCGTCGAGCACCCTGCTCATCCACTGCTCCTTCTGGAGAAGGTCAGAGAAGTCGAACAACTCCCGCAGCTGTTCCTGATAATACTGTTCCTTGAGTTGAGGCAGCAGACTGATGCTGCGTTCCGCTTCTGTTTCCTGTTGTGAGATATAGCTGTTGATGCGCGGATCGTTAAACACCGCCCGTTCTTGGAGTTTGCTGGCCAGGATAAGACCTTCGAGCGACTTACATCTGCTCAGTGCCACATACACCTGTCCTGAAGCGAACGACAGACTCGCATCGATGATGGCCCGTTCAAAGGTGAGTCCCTGACTCTTATGAATGGTAATGGCCCAAGCCAGTCGGAGGGGGTACTGACTGAACGTGCCCTGTATCTCCGTCTCTATCTCCTTCGTCTTCTCGTTGAGCACATACTTTGCGTTCTCCCATTCCATGGGCTCCACCTCGATGTCGAAGTCATCATCCGGACAACGCACAGTGATGCCCTTACTGGTAATCTTTGTGACATGTCCGATCTTTCCGTTGAAGAAAGCGTGAGCCGGAGTAGGATCATTCTTTACGAACATCACCTGTGCCCCCTCTTTCAGCATCAGTTCCGTATCGGTGGGATAAGCATATTCAGGGAAGGTACCTTCAATCTTCGCCTGGAAGGAATGAGCAGGAGTGGACAGTCGTTCCAGCTGCTGCTCATTATACTGCTGTGCCATGTTGTTATGAGTGGTCAGACGGATATACCCCTCCTCTTCCTTGGGACGGAAGTCGGGCTGATAGCGTTGGTTCAGCTTTTCAAAGATCTCCTTTGATGCCCTTCCCTCGCGAATGCTGTTCAGCAGGTGTAGGAACTGTTCGTCGCTCTGACGGTACACCTGTTTCAGTTCGATGGTGACATAAGGTGTCTGCTGAAGCGCACGACTGCCGAAGAAGAACGGTGTGTCATAGTATTTGCTGATGAGCTGCGCATCCTGTTCAGTGACCACAGGAGCCAGTTGCTGCAGGTCACCTATCATTAACAGTTGAACACCGCCAAATGGTTTGCGGTGATTGCGGTAACGACGTAATACATTGTCGATAGCATCCAGCAGGTCGCTGCGCACCATACTGATCTCGTCGATTACCAATAAGTCGAGTGTCTGGATGATGCTCCGCTTCTCCTTACTGAAGTCGAACTTCGACTGGTAGGTGGCCTCAGGAACATAAGGCGACAGCGGCAGCTGGAAGAACGAGTGTATCGTCACGCCACCGGCATTGATGGCTGCCACACCTGTTGGTGCCACTACCACCATTCGTTTCGGCGTTTTCTCTCTCAGTGCTTTCAGAAAAGTCGTCTTTCCTGTTCCTGCCTTCCCTGTCAGGAAGATGCTGGTGCCCGTATTACTTACGAAATCCCATGCCAATCGCAGTTCTTTGTTTTGTTGTTTTTCCATAGATATTCTTTTCAACAGATGTCAATCATGGTAGATTGCCATCCATTATTTCATAAATAATGTTTATTTCACGTGCAAAGATACACATTATTTGTCATTCTGCGTACAACGTTCATGTTTTTTTACTATATTTGCCACTAGAATGGCGAAGATACTCCGTCTCGGCAAAAAAAGAACATATTTCTTTGTTTTGCTCTCGACTTTCCGTATCTTTGCGCTAGAAATACGTTTGGAGTATGAAGTACGCGGATTATATTGAGCAAATAGAGATCGACTCCCTTTGGAGTGGTAAGAAGCACATTATCTGGGATCTCGACCGCAGGGTAAATATCCTGAGCGGTATCAACGGCGTGGGCAAGAGCACCATCATCAACAAGGTGGTGAAGAGTGTCTGTATGAACGGTGACGTGCAGAACCATCTGCTGAAGGGCGTGCATGTGAAGACGAATCCCGCTGATGCCACCCATATCCGTTTCGACGTTATCCGTTCGTTCGACCGTCCTATCCTCAATGCCGAGACGGTGAACAAGATGGATATCAGTTTGGCCACCGAGCTCGACTGGCAGTTGTTCAAGCTGCAGCGGAAATACCTCGACTACCAGGTGAATATGGGTAATAAGATTATCTCAGTGCTGCAAAGCGGTGCTGCCGATTCTGCGGAGCAAGCCCAGCTGATCAGTGCGCCCAAGAAGAAGTTCCAGGATATGATAGACGATCTCTTCAAGGACACTGGCAAGACCATCGTCCGCACCGAGAACGAGATTCGTTTCTCACAGATCGGTGAGACCCTGGTGCCCTACCAGCTGTCAAGCGGTGAGAAGCAGATGCTGGCCATCCTGCTCACCGTATTGGTGGAGGATTCGCAGCCCTATGTGCTGTTCATGGACGAACCCGAGGTGAGTCTGCACATCGACTGGCAGCAGCGGTTGATTGATATGATTCTCGACCTGAATCCCAACGTGCAGATTATCCTTACCACCCATTCTCCGGCAGTCATCATGAACGGCTGGATGGACCATGTCACTGAGGTGAGCGATATTACTAGTTAGAGGTGAGAAGAGAGAGGTGAGAAGTGAGAATTGATAGGGAGTTATTGTTGCAATTGAGGGCACGGGCTGAACAATGGCGAAAAAACTAAGGGAAAATATCACATCGGATTATATGGAAGCCGCCAATCGTCTGAATTCCAAGAAGACGAAGCGGAGGATCGTAGCTTACGTGGAGAGCTACGATGATGTGTTCTTTTGGCGCACCGTGTTCAGTCAGTTCGAGAACGACCAGCGCTATTTCGAGGTGATGTTACCTTCTCGCCACCGTTTGGAACGCGGTAAGAAATCGGTGCTGATGCGGTTGCTGGCCAAGAATGCAGGTAGTGATCTTGTATGCTGTGTAGATGCTGACTACGACTATCTGATTCAAGGCGTTACCGAGACGAGCAGAACCATGCTGGGCAGTCCGTACGTGTTCCACACCTATGCCTACGCCATCGAGAACCTGCAGTGCTATGCTCCTTCGCTACGTACCGTCTGCGTGGCTGTTACGCTGAATGATCATGAGATCTTCGACTTCAACGATTTCCTGGCCCGCTATTCCGAGGCTATCTTCCCCTTGTTCGTATGGAGCATCTGGTATTACAGGCGTCCCATCTACACCGAGTTCACCATCACCGATTTCAACAAGGTCATTGAGCTGGGTGGCTTCAACCTCGATAACCCGATGGCCAGTATCAAACATGTGCGCAGAAAGGTATATGTCAGGGTGGGGGATCTTCAGAAGAAGAACCCCGATGCCAAGGAGAGCTATCTGGACTTGAAGCGAGAGTTGATAGAAGAGCTGGGCGTGACTCCCCAGACCACCTATTTATATATACAGGGTCATCATCTGTTTGAGAAGCTGGTGCTGCCCGTGATGGGGAAGGTATGCGCACGACTGATTCGCGACCGTGAGATGGAGATCCGCCGACAGTCGGTACACAGCACCCAGATGCGCAACGAACTGTCGTGCTACAGTCATAGCACGCAGGACATTGCGCAGATGCTCAAAAAGAATATGGGTTATCTTGTCTCAGATCCCTTCAGACAGATTCTTTCCGACGTGCAGATGTTCTTTACACGTAAGTCTCAAGGAACCGAATCGACCCCGACACCTTGACCTCCTTCGTGGTGGCCGGAATGAGAACGCTTTCTCCCATTTGCAGAGAGGTCTCGTTTCCCTCCTCATCCACGAGCACACCCTCACCTTTCAGTCCGATAAGAATCACGAAGCTGTCCAGTTCACTGTAGTCGAGTATCATCGGCTCGTCAAGATCGTACAGCGAGGTATTGAAATACGGGCATTCCACCAAGGGAACCCCCATGTTCTTCATCGGCTTGTAATGTGTGCAGTAGTCGTCTTCCACCTTGAAATGAATACTCTCTGCCGCCTTCTCGGTGTGCAGTTCACGGAGATTCCCGTTCTTATCCTTCCGGTTATAGTCGAAGATACGGTAGGTGAGATCGCTGGTTTGCTGAATCTCTGTCAGGAAACACCCGGCACCAACGGCATGGATTCGTCCGGCCGGCAGGAAGAACACGTCGCCTTCCCTTGCCTGGTATTTGGCCAGAGCCTCGCATATCGTACCGTTTGCAACCATCTCCTTGTAGGTCTCGGGAGTAATCTCACGTTTCAGTCCGCAATACAGGAAAGCCTCTGGGTCGGAGTTCATGATATACCACATCTCCGATTTCCCATGTTTCTCTCCATGACGCACGGCCGTCTCATCGTCGGGATGTACCTGAATGCTCAGGTCTTGTTGTGCATCGATGAATTTCACCAACAGCGGGAATTCATCCCCGAAGCGCTGGTAGTTTTCCTTTCCCACCAGATCGGCTTTCATTTCATGAACAAGTACATTGAGGCTTTTGCCTTCCATCGGACCGTCTTTCACGACGGTTTCAAAATCTTTTACGCCAGATATTTCCCAGCTCTCCCCAACCTGTTGCATCTTGTCGGGGAGGTTCTTGAAGGGAATAATTCTGTCGCCACCCCAAAGGGTGGTTTTTAATAAAGGTTTAAATTTTAACAATTGCATGTAATCAGTTATGTTGTATTAATGGTCTTTCCAGAACGAGGGCGTGAAGAGTACCACCACGGTGAAAATCTCAAGACGTCCCATGAGCATCAGCAGGGAAAGCAACCACTTCACAAGGTCAGGTAGAATATTCCATGACATCGTAGGACCGATTTCCAGTCCCAGGGTGGGTCCTACATTACTGGCGCAACTCAGGGCAATAGTAAACGAGTTGGTGCTGTCCACACCTGTCAGGATCATAATGAAATAAGATACGAGCGCCAACATGAAATAGGCAGCGAAAAAGGCCATCAGTGTCATCTGCTGACCATAGGTTACGTTGATGCCATTTACTTTCACGGGAAGAACGGCTCTGGGATGGAGGATATGTTTCAGCTCGTTCTGCATGATTTTCAGTATCATCACGCCACGGACGCACTTGATACCACCCGCCGTACTGCCGGCACATCCGCCAAAAACCATGCAGACACTGAGAACCACCCAAGTAATATGGTGCCATTGGGCTGCATCATCATTGAAGACACCTGTCGTGGTGATGAACGAAACCACCTGGAACAACGAGTTTTTGATGGCCTCGCCCAGCGTATAGTGGTTGTATCTGAGCAGGAAGAAGGTGATAAACGCAGTGGCTATGATAATCAGTGAGCAGTAAAGTTTCAGCTCCGTATTCTTGAAGAACTGCTTGACACGCCCTTTGAAGATCAACGAATAGAGCATCGTAAAACTGACTCCTGAAAGGAACATGAAGACGATGGTCGTATAGTCGATGAGCGCGCTATGGTAGTATCCCGTGGAATCACTGTGGGTGGAGAAACCGCCCGTAGCGGTGGTGGTCATGGCGTAGTTCAGACAGTCGAACAGTCCCATGCCTGAGAGATAGTAACAGAGGGCGCAACCAATGGTCAGGAACAAGTAGATGCTCCAAATCCATTGGGCCGTGGTACTCAGTCGTGGGTGCATCTTGGCACGTATCGGTCCTGTGGCCTCGGCCGAGAACACCTTCACGTTACCGCCCATCAGCGAGGGGATGATGGCGATAGTGAAGAACACGATTCCCAAGCCACCTATCCACTGTGTCATGGTACGCCAGAACAGCAGTCCGTGCGGCAGTACTTCCACTTCGTCGAGGATGCTACATCCTGTAGTGGTAAAGCCCGAGATAGTCTCGAAATATGCGTTGGTGAAATCACTGATATATCCGCTGATGATGAAAGGCAGGGAGCCGAACAGACTGAAGATGATCCAGGTGAGGGTTACCAGCAGGTACGCCTCGCGTCTGCCTAACGAGTTCTCCGATTTCCTGCCCAGGAACCGCAGTCCGATACCTCCCATCAGTGTAAGGGTCACGGCAATGATGAATGCCATGGAGTCGTCTTCCCTCATGTATAGGGAGATGCCCATGCACCACATCATCATCACTGCCTCGATGTAGAGCAGCGTACCGATAACCTTATAGATGATCCTGTAGTTCAGCATTACTTGAAGAATTTCTCAATTTTCGACATGTGGATATCGTGGCAGAACACCACCACGGAGTCGCCAGCCTCGATCTGCGTATTACCTGATACCAGGAATCCCTCGTCATGCCGTACCAGTCCACCGATGGTGGCGTCCTTGGGCAGACCGAGTTCGAACACTTTCTTCCTTGTCACCTTCGAACCCTGCTGTGCGGTGAACTCCGCCACATCAGCATTGGCCGACATCAGGAAACGGATATTGTTCACGTCGGCATCGAGCATCATCTGGTAGATATAGCTGGCGGCCAAGGCTTTCTTGTTTACGATGGTACCGATATCCAGGCTCTCTGCCATGCTCACATAGTCGAGGTTCTCCACCATCGCTACCGTCTTTCGCACACCCAGTCGTTTGGCAGTCATACAAGCCAGGATGTTGGTCTCGGCATTGCCCGTCAGCGCCACGAAAGCCTGTGTATTCTTAATACCCTCCTCGTTGAGTAAGGAGAGGTCGCGCCCATCGCCGTTGATGACCATCACACGGTCGGTGTCCACCAGCTCGTTCAGCTTCTGGCATCTGGCCTCGTCCAACTCGATGATCTTCGCGTTCATGTATTCAGGCATCAGCTCCGTGGCTCTTACGGCTGTGGCTCCACCACCCATGATCATCACGTTCTTCACATCCACATAGTGCTCCTTTCCCACAATCTTTCGGATATAGGGGATATAGTTACGGGTGGTCATGAAGTAGGCCAGATCGTAGATCTTCAGCACATCATCACCTCGCGGGATGATGGTCTCGTCGCCTCGTTTGATGGCCACGATATGATAAGGCGATTCCGGCTTACAGAGATCCTTGAGCGGTTCGTTCAGGATCTCACAGGTCTCGCGCAGCTTGATGCCTAACATGACCAGCGCCCCGTCGTGCACATCCCACCGCTGACGCACCCACGACATCTTCAGTCCGTTGGCGATATCTCGTGCTGCCAGGTTCTCAGGGTAGATACGTGACGAGATGCCCACCTTCTCGAAGAAACCGTCCAACTTGGGATCAATATATTCAAAGTTGTCCACTTTGGCCACGGTACGTTTGGCACCCAGGGCCTTGGCCAGCATACAAGCATTCATGTTCAGGTTCTCATCACGTGTCACGGCGATGAAGAGGTCGGCTCCTGACACCCCTGCATCTTTCAGTGTCTGGATTTTCGATGTAGAGGCATGCACCGTCATAAGGTCGTATTCACTGCTGATACTGGCCAGTCGCTCCTCGTCACTGTCAATGAGCACGGTGTCCTCGTTGTTGCGTGACAACAACTGGGCCAGATGGGTTCCAATGGCATAGGCGCCTGCAATGATGATCTTCATATGCTTTGATTTATAGTTTTTGATTAGGTGGTTGATGGTTGATCAGACAAGAGCTTGTTGATGGCGTTGGCAATGGCCTCAGCATCGATGCCTGTGATATGGCGCAGCTCTTCTACTGTGCCATGCTCCACAAAGGTGTCGGGCAGTCCTAAGCGTACAACCTGCGGATAGTAATGATGGTCGTTCATCCATTCCAGTACGGCACTGCCTAATCCGCCGTTTCTTGCTCCGTCTTCCACGGTGACCACATACTTGAACTTCTTACCAACCTCGTGCAGGATCTGCTCATCGAGCGGTTTCAGGAAGCGCATGTCGTAGTGGGCAACACTTAGAGGTGAGAGGTGAGAGGTGAGAAGTGAGGTAATGGCCTTGCTGACCTCATTGCCTATCGGACCGATACTGAGTACGGCCAGGTCGTTACCGTCAACCAGCTTCCTTCCTGTTCCTACCGTCACCTCTTCCAACTGACAGCGCCAGTTGGTCTGCACGCCACAGCCTCTGGGATAGCGGATCACGAACGTGCCCTTTCCCGGCAACTGGGCCGTGTACATCAGCTTGCGCAGCTCATGCTCGTCCATAGGAGAAGAGATGGTGAGGTTCGGAATGGGGCGCAAGGCAGCCAAATCGAATGCACCATGATGGGTAGCCCCGTCTTCTCCAACCAGTCCGGCCCTGTCGAAACAGAGTACCACGGGCAGGTTCAGAATGGCCGCATCGTGGATGATATTGTCGTATGCCCGTTGGGCGAATGCGCTATAGATATTACAGAAGGGCAGCAGTCCGTCTTTGGCCATACCGGCCGAGAATGTAACGGCATGTCCTTCGGCGATACCCACGTCGAAGGTGCGGTCGGGCATCTCCTTCATCATGATATTCAACGAGCAGCCTGTGGGCATGGCAGGTGTCACCCCGACGATTCTGGGGTTCTGCTTTGCCAGTTCCAGCAAGGTCTCTCCGAACACATCCTGGAACTTCGGCGGTTTATTACCGTCGTTGCTCACAATGCGTTCACCGGTGTCGGGGTCGAACTTCCCCGGTGCGTGCCACACGGTGACATCCTTCTCTGCCGGTGCATAGCCATGACCTTTCTGGGTATGCAGGTGCAGCAGTTTCGGACCCTTCATGTCCTTCAGCTGACGCAGGATGCGCACTACTTCCTTGACGTCATGACCGTCAAACGGACCGAAGTAGCGGATATTCATACCCTCGAAGATGTTCTGCTGATGACTGATGGCGCTCTTAACAGCGTTGCTCAGTCGGATAAGACCTTTCCTGCGGTTATCTTCCAACATACCTTTACCGTGCAGCCATCGTGACGCCTTGAAGCGGATGCGGTTATAGGTCTCGTTGGTATTCAGGTGAATCAGATATTCTTTCATACCGCCCACAGAGCGGTCGATCGACATATTGTTGTCGTTCAGGATAATCAGCAGGTCGTTGGGTGAGGAAGACACGTTGTTCAGTCCTTCAAAGGCCAGACCGCCCGACATGGCACCGTCGCCGATGACTGCCACCACCTTGCGTTCCTTCCCTTCCTTCTGTTGCTGACGACTGGCCACAGCCATACCTAAGGCAGCAGAGATGCTGTTCGAGGCGTGTCCGCAGGTAAAGGTGTCATATTCGCTTTCCTTGGGCGAGGGGAACGGCATGATGCCATGCAGCTTACGGTTGGTGCAGAAGCGGTCGCGACGACCCGTAAGTATCTTATGTCCGTAAGCCTGATGCCCCACGTCCCACACAATGCGGTCGTCGGGAGTTTGGAAAACGTAGTGCAGGGCTACCGTCAGCTCCACCACACCCAGACTGGATGCTAAGTGACCGGGGTTCACCGAGAGCTCCTTCACGATGTCCTCGCGAAGTTCTTTACACAGCTCTGGCAGCTCGTCTACCTTGAGTTTCCGCAGGTCTTCCGGCGTATTGATTTTGTTCAGTAAATCGAAATTCGTTATGTCTGTCATATATACATATGCCAATAAACAATGCAAAGTTACAAATTATTCTTGAATCCACATCAAAAAACCATGAAAATCGTATCAAACCTCATCGAACATTTGGCGTGAACGTTTTTTTTTCGTACCTTAGCACACAAATTCAAAACATAAGAAAAGAATGAAGAAAACAACCATCATGGCGGTATTGCTGATGACATGCTTGTCGGCTTCCGCTCAACAGAAAGACGGCGGTATCTCTAAACAGATGCTGCAGGAGATTCAGCAGTCACAGACCATGCTGCCGCAGGACAAGGCGTTGTTCAATGCACTGGCTTCGAACAAGATAGACGACCTGGCGAAGAACTTTGAGCATCAGAACCTGCTCGACACGCATTTCAGCGTGGAAACGCCTTCGCAGAGCATTACCGACCAGAAGAGTTCCGGACGCTGCTGGATGTTCAGCGGACTGAACGTACTTCGGTCGAACTTCACTTCGCGCAAAGACTCGCTGCTGGGTTTTGTGCCGGCAAAGAGTAACGTACAGCTGGAGTTCTCACAGGATTACCTCTTTATCTACGACCAGCTGGAGAAGGCGAACCTGTTCCTGCAGGGCGTGATCGACCATGGTAAGAAACCCATTGACGACCAGCGGGTGCAGTTCTTCTTTAAGTCACCTATTGGTGATGGCGGTACGTTCTGTGGTGTGGCCGACCTCACCGAGAAATACGGACTGGTACCGAAGGCAGTGATGCCCGAGACCTACTCGGCCGACAACACCTCGAAGATGGCACAGATCATCAAGAGTAAGCTGCGCGAACAGGGCTTGCAGCTTCGCGAGATGGTGCAGGCAGGTAAGAGCGCCAAGGACATCAACAAGGCTAAAACAGAGGCGCTGGGCGTGATCTACAAGATGATTACCATGAATCTGGGACAGCCGGTGAAGGAGTTTACCTATACCTTCCGCGATAAGGACGGTAAGGCTATCGGTCAGCCCAAGACCTACACCCCGCAGAGCTTCTACAAGGCAGTGGTGGGTGAACCGCTGAATGGCTCGTTTATTATGGTGATGAACGACCCGCGGCGCGAGTATTACAAGACCTACGAGGTGGAATACGACCGCCATACCTACGATGGTAATAACTGGGTGTACCTGAACTTGCCGATGGATGACATCGAAAAGCTGGCCATTGCCTCACTCAAGGATGGACGAAAGCTCTATAGCAGCTACGATGTGGGTAAGCAGCTCGACCGTCCTCGTGGCTATGCCGATCTGGAGAACTTCGACTATGAGTCGCTGTTCAACACAACCTTCTCCATGAATAAGGCGCAGCGCATCTCCACTTTCGACAGCGGTTCTACCCATGCCATGACGCTTACGGCTGTGGATCTGGACGCTAACGGAAAGGCTACGAAATGGAAGGTGGAGAACTCCTGGGGCGCTACCTGGGGACAGCGAGGCTGTCTGATCATGACCGACCGCTGGTTCCGTGAGTATATGTTCCGCTTGGTGGTTGACAAGAAATATGTGTCGGCCGACATGCTCAGGATGGCTGCCCAGAAACCAATCATGGTAATGCCCGAGGACCCGTTGTTCCAAGTGGATGAATAAGAAACTTTGTTAAAAAACAAGGGAAAGTAGTACTGATTAAAAAATAATGTGCTATATTTGTAACACCTTAGTCAACAAGGATTCTTTATGTTTAACAAAAAATATTATCTATCATGAAGTACAAGATTATTGATGTAGAGGGCATCGGTCCCGTGTATGCAGAGAAGCTGTTGGCAGCTGGTATCGTTGATACAGACATTCTGCTGGAGAAATGTGCAAAACCTGCAGGTCGTAAGGCTCTCGAAGAAGAGACAGGCATCAGTGGAAAGCTCATCCTTACTTGGACCAACCATTGCGACCTGATGCGCATCAATGGCATCGGTCCGCAGTTCTCTGAGCTGTTGGAAGCTGCTGGTGTGGATACCGTTAAGGAACTGAAACATCGTGTTCCTGCTAATCTGCAGGCAAAACTGGAAGAGATTAACGCACAGAAGAATCTCGTGAACCGCGTTCCCGCTCTGAAGGAAGTGGAGAAGATGATTGCCCAGGCTAATGAGCTTCCGGGCGTGATGGAATACTAATCAAGTTGACAGTTGACAGTTAACTGAAAAAGAGTGGAGAGTTTGCTACCGCAATGACTGGCGCGGAAACAAACTCTCCATTTTATTTATTGCTACGCGAAGACCTATCAACTAGTTAGACAAGCTTTTCGATCAAGTCAGCTCGCTCTCCTGGCAGCATATCGATGACAGGCAGTTCGATCATCGTGTAGCAACCGGGCTGCTGGCGCATGGAGGCGCGGGCTACATTGACCAGTACTTGAGCTGTGAGAGCGGGGTTGTTGATGCTCATATTGAATTCCAGACGCTGGTTCTGTGTTTTTCCGCTTACACCCTTTCTTACAAGGTGTACGCCATGTCCCATATCTTTTACTGCATCTACCGACTCCACGGCAAACACGTGTGTTTCGTCGTTAGCGAAATACGGGTCGGCCTTGATGGCAGCCGTTACATCTTCCAACTTAGCACCATCTTCCAGTTCCACATACACCATTCTGCGGTGAATACCCTCACCCAGAGGAATGGTCATCGACAAAGCGTTCTTCACACCTTCCTTGGAGCGAACGCATACGCTGTGTCCCATCGACATACCCGGTCCGAAGTTCGTATAGGAAAGACCTTTGGGTGCCAGACTCTGCATCAAGGTGCGCACAATACTGTCCGATCCTGGATCCCAGCCTGCAGCAATCACGCTCACCGTACCTGTCTGCTTGTTCACTTCCATCAGTCGTTCACGATAACCGCGGATATTGGTATGAATATCAAAGCTGTCAACGGTATTGATACCCAATGGCAGAATCTGCTTGGCATACTCCTCACACGAGCGGGTAGGGGTGGCCAGGATAGCCACATCCACATCCTTCAGCTCCTTGATGTCCTTCACTACGTCGTAGGCGGCCAGCTCAGCTGGTTTGTCCTCTGCACCCTTGCGGCGCACCACGCCTGCAATCTCAAAGTCTGCCGAAGCCTCCAGTGCCTCGATGGTAAATTTTCCGATGTTGCCGTAACCTACTACGGCTGCTCTGATTTTCTTCATTTTACTTACGTTTATAATGAGTTTGTATTGTTTGCGGTTGCAAAATTACATAATTCTTCATAAAAACATTTCTTTTTGATAAAGAATTTGCAAAAAACCATTATTTTTTATGATTCCTCCATGCACGATGATTGCTCTTTTCGCTGTTCTCTTATGTTATTGTCGGATAATTTAGCTCGCCAACGACGATCTGCGCGAAACTTTTGCTCTAACATTTGTAAAATTCAAGAATACTGATTATCTTTGCACGGGGTATGGGAACCAAGCCCCATGAACGTTGTTTTTTATTATCATTTATTCATAATTATCAAATTATTATCCTTATGAGAAAAAAGATTTTGATGACATTGGTGTTGGCTTTCGCTATGAGCGTAGGCGCGTATGCACAAGCAGCTGAGACTGTACTCGAAGAGGGAGGAACAGGACCGTACAAAGCTGTGGTTTATGAAGTGGAGGGATTTGCGGAGCATACCATCTTCGCTCCCAAAGACCTGTCGGTATTCAACGAAAAGAAACCGTTACCAGTACTGGTATGGGGTAACGGCGGTTGTGCAAACTCCCCACGCGGTCATGAGAAGTTCTTGAACGACATTGCTTCTTATGGCTACCTCGTGCTCGCCACTGGTGTGATGCCTAAGGAAGAGGCTCCGCGCCCCATGGGAATGGGCAGAGGCAGTCAGTCACGCTCTGAGCAGCAGGTGGAGTCGATGGACTGGGCCTTCCAGCAGAATGCCGACAAGAAGAGTCCTTTCTACCAGAAGATCGACACCAAGAACATCTGTATCTCGGGTATGTCGTGCGGCGGTCTGCAGGCACTTTTCAACTGCTTCGACGAGCGCGTTACCTCGATCATGATTTGCAACAGCGGTCTTTTTGAGCAGCCCGAAGGAGATGAAGGCGGCCCCAATGCCCGTCGTATGCCTGGTATGCCCAGCGTTCCCAAGAAGAAACTGCAGGAGATCCACTGTCCGATTATCTACATCCTGGGTGGTGAGACCGATATTGCCTATGCCAACGGTATGGACGACTTCAAGCGCATTGAGCACGTACCAGCCATTGCAGTAAACCTGCCTGTAGGTCATGGCGGTACTTATAACCAGCCTCATGGTGGTGAGTTTGCTATCGTGGCCCGTGCTTGGCTCGACTGGCAGCTCAAGGGCAACAAAGAAGCCTCGAAGATGTTCGTAGGTAGTAATCCAGCTATCCTGCAACGTCCCGACTGGACATTGGAGAAGAACGTAAAGGTTCAGTAAGAAGAGGCAAGAAGTTGGTTTTAGGAAGCAAGAGGCAAGAAGCAAGAAGCAAGAGATATGTAATATGAGTCAAGTGACTATATACAATGCCTATTGAATAGTGCTATTCTCTTGCTTCTTGCCTCTTGCCTCTTGCTTCTTGCTTCTTGCCTCTTGCTTCTATCAAAAGCAAAGAGATTTATAGGGAAAATACAATAAAAAGCGGGAGTCTGCGTTTTATTGGATGTATATATACAAATAAACGACTTATGATTGAATATGTAAAGGGTGAACTGATAGACGTCACCCCTGCTTATGCTGTGGTCGAGACCCATGGAGTGGGTTACGGAATGAATATCTCGCTGAACACCTTTTCTGCCATTCAAGGCAAGAAAGAGGTGCGTCTGTGGGTATATGAAGCTATTCGGGAGGATGCGTATGTACTGTTCGGCTTCGCTACAAAACAGGAACGGGATATGTTCCTGCTGCTCATCACAGTGAGCGGTGTGGGTGCGAATACGGCACGGATGATTCTCTCTGAGATGACGGTAGCAGAGATCTGTAACGTGATATCCACAGGGAACGAGCGAGTGCTGAAGAGCGTGAAGGGTATCGGATTACGCACTGCTCAGCGCATCATCGTGGATTTGAAGGACAAGATCATCAGTAGCGGTATTGCCCAGGAACTGCCTTCGAATGCCGGTAGCGAGGCAGCCTTGATAAACAGCAGTGTGAAGGATGAGGCCGTGGGTGCCTTGACCATGCTCGGCTTCTCACCAGCACCTTCTGCCAAGGTGGTGATAGCCATTCTGAAAGAACAGCCCGATCTGCCTGTAGAACAGGTGGTGAAGCTGGCGCTCAAGCAGATTAAATAATTCGTCTAATTCGTCAAATTCGTAGAGAGAAAAATGAAAAGACTGAAGCAGATACTGATCATGGTATTGGTGGGCATGAGTGTGCTCGCTTGGGCTGTTGCGCCCCAGCTTCAGGAACCTCAAAACCCGGTGCGACGACAAAATGCACAGAATAACCGCACACAGAACAATCAACAGAATAACCAGCAGAACAGGTCGCGCAGAGATACTGCCAAGATAACGGCTCAGCCAATCTTTGCCGACGATGAGGAGATTCCCGACTCACTGTTGCATCCCCGTTGGAAAATCCAGCGTACCCAGCCCATCACGGAAGAAGACCTGCAAAGGGGTAGTGCCGATTTCAGCATGCCCGACAACATCGAGCAGAAAGTGGAGTATAACGACACGTTGGATCGTTATATCATTGGCTCCAAGATGGGAAGCAGCTATCTGGGTACACCCATCATGATGACCGCTGAGGAATATGGTAAATGGAGCGAACGACAGATGCGCAACAGCTACTTCCGTTCAAAGAACGAGGAGGTGTTCGAATCGAACGGAAAGGAGAAGTTCTCTTTCAGCGATATGCACTTCGATCTGGGTCCGGCAGAGAAAATCTTCGGTCCTGGCGGTGTGCGCATCAAGACACAAGGTACGGCGGAACTGAAGTTCGGTGCTACGATGAAGAACATCGATAACCCGTCGTTACCTATACGTAACCGTAAGACCACCAACATGAACTTCGACGAGAAGATCAACCTGAGTGTAAACGGTAAGGTGGGTGATAAGGTGAACATGAACCTGAACTACAACACGGATGCTACATTCGACTTCGACTCGCAGAACCTGAAGCTGAAATACGACGGTAAGGAGGATGAGACCATCAAACTGGTGGAGGCAGGAAACGTGTCGTTCCCAGGTAACTCATCACTGGTGCGCGGTGCCTCATCGCTCTTCGGTATCCGTAGCGACTGGCAGTTCGGACGACTGAAACTGCAGACGGTGGTGTCGCAGAAGAAATCCAATTCACGAAGTGTCTCCAGCAAGGGCGGTGTGCAGACGACAGCGTTCGAACTCAATGCAGCCAACTATGAAGAGAACAGGCACTTCTTCCTCTCCTTGTATTTCCGCGACAGCTACGATGGTGCCATGAAAACGTTACCGAACCTCACCACGGGTGTAACCATCAACCGTATTGAGATCTGGATGACGAACAAAACGGGTACCACAACGAATACCCGTAATATCGTGGCACTGACGGATCTGGGTGAGAACACCAAGGTGTCGAACCCCAACTGGACGATCACGGGTCAGCCCGTGCCTAACAATGCTGCCAATACCGAGTATGCTACGTTGGTACAGCAACATGCTGCAGCCCGCGACATCGATCAGACATCCACTGAGCTGGATGGTATTCCGGGATTTGTGGGTGGTACCGACTATGAGAAACTGGAGAGTGCGCGCTTGCTCAACTCCTCTGAATATACGCTGAACAGGGCATTGGGTTATGTGTCGCTGAACACCTCGCTCCAGACTGATCAGGTGCTGGCCGTGGCTTATGAATATACTTACGGCGGTACAACCTACCAGGTGGGTGAGTTCGCCAGCGATATCACCGATGTGAGTCAGGCGCTCTTCGTCAAGTCGCTGAAGAATACCAGTAACCACCCCAAACAGGGTAACTGGGACTTGATGATGAAGAACGTGTATTACCTCGCATCGTCGGTGGAAAAGGATAAGTTCCGGTTGGATGTGAAATACCAGAGTGACACAGCAGGTGTCTATCTGTCGTATATCCCTGAGACGCAGGTAAAGGATCAGACCTTGATCAAACTGTTGGGTGCCGACCGTCTGGACAATAATAATAAGGTGCACTCAAATGGTTATTTCGACTTTGTGCAGGGCTATACAGTAAGCAACGGTCGTGTATTCCTCCCGGAGGCTGAACCGTTTGGCGACTATCTGTATAAGGCGCTGACGGATAAGGGCGTGGATCCGGCAATTGCTGAGAAATACTGCTTCCATGAACTATACGACTCCACCAAGACCATTGCCAAACAGATTGCCGAGAAGGATAAGTACCAACTGGTGGGACAGTACCGCGGTTCCTCTGCCAACGTCATCTCCTTGGGAGCCAGCTATGTGCCGCAAGGTAGTGTGGTGGTGACGGCAGGTGGTGTGACCTTAAATGAGGGGTCTGACTATAGTGTTGACTACAATGCGGGAGAGGTTACCATCCTTAACCAGAGCATCATTGATGCGGGTACACCTGTGAATGTGAGTTCAGAGAGCAATACCGACTACGGACAGCAGCGAAAGACGATGTATGGCGTGAACTGGGAGTATGACTTCAGTAAGAACTTCCAGCTGAGCGGTACGTTCCAGCATCTGTCGGAGCAGGCACTCACCACGAAGGTGAGTATGGGTAGTGAACCGCTGAACAATACCATCTGGGGTTTGAACATCAACTGGAAGAAGGAGAGTCAGTGGCTCACCAATATGCTCGACCTGTTACCGGGTCTGCATTGTACGGCTCCTTCGCAGATCTCCTTCACCGGTGAGTTTGCCCAGCTCATTGCAGGAAACTCGCATGGTATTCAGGATAATGCCTCGTACTTGGACGACTTTGAGAACACGAAGAACACCATCGATGTGTCAACACCTACTTCATGGGTGCTCTCAAGCGTACCTTCGATGTTCCCTGAGAGTAGCGACAAGACGGGTGTAAGCAGTGGTTACAACCGCGCCCTGCTGTCGTGGTACCATATTGATCCGTTGTTTACTCGTCGTAGCTCATCACTCACACCGAGTCATATCAAGAGCGATCTGAACCAGCTCTCGAACCATTATGTACGCGAGATCTATGTCAAGGAGCTCTATCCGGCACGCGACCAGAGTAGCTATAATGGTGCTACAGCTACACTGCCCATCCTGAACCTTGCTTTCTATCCCACGGAACGCGGTCCGTATAACCTGGATACCGACCTGAATACCGATGGTACACTGCCCATTCCCGAGAAGCGTTGGGGCGGTATGATGCGCAGGCTCGACACGAACGATTTCGAGACGGCCAATGTGGAATATATCGAGTTCTGGCTGATGGATCCGTTCATCTATTCCCGTGAACAGGACGATGCTTCGCAATACGGTGGTGACTTCTACATCAACTTAGGTGAGATGAGCGAGGATGTGCTGCGCGACGGAAAGAAATTCTACGAGAGCGGTATGCCGGTGGATGGCTCGCAGAGTTTCACCACCACGCAGTGGGGAAAGATTCCCACGCAGTCGACAGTGACTTATGCTTTTGCCACCACATCAGGATCACGTAACCTGCAGGATGTGGGCTATAATGGTTTGAACGACGATGAGGAGCGCAGCTTCGGTGTCTATCGTGATTATCTCGCTGCCATCAACGGAAAGGTGAGTCCGGCGGTCTATGACTCGATACAGGCTGACCCTGCCAACGACGACTATCATTATTTCCGCGGTTCAGACTACGATCGTATCGAGGCTCCTGTGCTGCGTCGCTACAAGCGTATCAATAACCCGCAAGGAAACTCTCCCGATAATGAGAACAGTCCTGAGAGCTACAGCACGGCGTATAAGTCAACTCCCGACGTGGAGGATATCAATCAGGACTACACCTTGAACGAGTACGAGAAGTATTTCCAGTACCATGTCAGCATCCGTCCCGAGGACATGAAGATCGGTACGAACTTCATCGTTGACAAGCGTGAAGGTGAGGTGCCCCTGCGCAATGGAGCCAAAGAGACGGTGGCGTGGTATCAGTTCCGTATTCCGCTGGATGACTACGAAGAGAAGTTCGGATCGATCAACGACTTCACCTCCGTGCGTTTCATGCGTATGTTCTGTACGAACTTCAAACGACCGATTATTATGCGTTTCGGTAGTTTGGACCTGGTGCGCGGCGAATGGCGTGTGTATGAGCAGTCGCTGAACCCAGGTGCCGCCGAGAGCGGAAAGATGGCGGTAAGTGCCGTGAACATTGAAGAGAATATCGACAAGGAGCCGGTGAACTACGTTCTGCCTCCAGGCATCCGTCGTGAACAGGATCCTACACAGCCGCAGCTGGTGGAAAGCAACGAACAGGCCCTCGATATCGAGGTGACCAACCTCTCTAACGGCGAATCAAAGGCAGTATATAAGAATACCAGCGTGGATCTGCGACAGTATAAACGCATCCAGATGTTCGTACATGCCAATGCCTTACAGGAGAATACCACGAACCTGCAGGACAACCAGCTGGCCGTGTTTGTGCGACTGGGTTCCGACTACAAGAGTAACTACTACGAGTATGAGATTCCACTGAAGCTCACACCGCATCGCGATCCCGCCTATAACCGCTATTCTGTTTCCGACCAGCGAGCCGTATGGCCCGAGGAGAACATGCTGGATGTACCACTCACGGTTTTCACCAACCTGAAGAAGGAGCGTAACAAGGCCAAGGCCGAAGGTAGGGCTTCGTATAACCGTGTGTATAGTATCTATACCGATGATAAACCCAATAACAAGATCAGTATCGTTGGTAATCCTACATTAGGCGATGTCAAGACCATGATTATTGGTGTGCGTAACCTGTCGGCCGACCTGAAGTCGGGTGAGGTATGGGTGAACGAGCTCCGTTTGAAGGAATACAACAACGAAGGTGGCTGGGCTGCTCAGGGCGCACTGAACATGCAGCTGTCGGATGTGGGTAATGTGAATATGACGGGTCGCTATACCTCGGAAGGGTTTGGCGGACTGGAGCAGGGCGTGAACGAACGGAGTACGGATAACTTCGGCACATATAGTGCGACGGCCAGCGTAGAGCTGGGTAAGTTCTTCCCGGATAAGGCCAAGGTATCTGCCCCGTTGTACTATTCCATCACCAAGGAGAAATCCAGTCCTAAGTACAATCCGCTCGATACGGATATGGAACTGAAGGATGCCTTGGATGCTGCGGGCAGTAAGTTTGAGCGTGACTCCATAGAGAGCATCGCCGTGACCAAGACCACCAATACCAACTTCTCGTTGTCGAACGTGCGGGTGGGCATCAAGACCAAACGGCATCCAATGCCTTACGACCCGGGTAACTTCTCGTTCTCGTATAGTCATTCCCACCGTCATTCCAGCGGCGAGACCACTGTATATGAGAATGAGGATAACTGGCGAGGAACGATGAACTACTCCTATTCTCCGGTATATAAGACCTTCGAACCGTTCAAGAAGGTGTTCGCCAAGAGTAAGAGCAAATGGCTGGAAATCTTCAAGCGTTTCGGTCTGAACTATCTGCCGCAGAGCGTTACCTTCAATTCGGATATCGTGAGGACCTACTATGAACTGCAGGAGCGCGATATGGAGAGTCTGGAGAACTCACAGCTGCCGCTGACCTTCAATGAGCAGTTCCTGTGGAACCGAAACTTCTCCCTCCGCTGGGACCTTACCCGTAACCTCCACATGAATTTCAGCTCTACCACCCACGCACAGGTGGAAGAGCCTTATACGCCCGTCAACAAGAATCTCTATCCTACGGAGTATGAGGCATGGAAAGACTCCGTGTGGACCAGCATCAAACATCTGGGAGCACCGATGGATTACAGTCAGAACTTCAGCGCTTCCTACCAGCTGCCGCTGAACCTGATACCGATTTTCGACTGGATCAATACCGATGCAAGCTACAGTGCTACCTATAACTGGCAGCGCGGAACGGATCTGGAAGACGGAACATCATTGGGTAACAATATCTCCAATAACCGTCAGTTCAACCTGAACGGATCGTTTAGCTTGGAGAAACTGTATAATCATATCCCGTTCCTGAAGAAGACCAACGAACGGTTCAATAAGAATCCGCAACGGAATAACTCTTCAAGAAACAACAGGAACACCAACGCCCAGAATGATTCCAAGAATGCCAAGGATCAGGGTAAGCAGAATGACAAGGAACAGGCGGCGCTGCCCAAGAACAAGAAGGGATTCGAGAAGGAGATCACGCTGCTTCCTGATACTACGATTACCGTGAGTCATGGCAAGAACAGTAAGAAACTTGTTGTATCGGCCAAGAACGAACAGGGTAGGACCTTCCCCATTAAATACAAGGTGGTGGACCAGAATAATATCCGCATTACGACAAAGGTGGATTCTTCGATGAAACTGAAACTAACGGTAACACCTAAGGAGCCGCACGACGATGAGGCTTGGTACAAGACTGCCCAGGTGGTGGCCCGCGGACTGATGATGTTGAGGAACGTCAGCTTCTCTTATCGTAATACGTATAGCATGGCGCTGCCGGGATTCCTTCCTTCAATAGGCAACATGCTGGGACAGCGACGCGATGGTCTGATGGCGCCAGGACTCGACTTTGCCTTCGGTTTCATCGACGACAGCTATATCGACAAGGCGTCAGCCAACAACTGGCTGCTCATGGCCGACAATATCTCTAATCCTGCAAGCACCAATCTCACAGAGGATGTGCAGCTCAGAATGACATTGGAGCCTGTGAGGAACTTCAAGATCGACCTGAATGCCAGCAGGACGGAATCAAAGACGAAGAGTATTCATTATATGTACGTGGGAATGCCTGCAAACCTTGGAGGCTCACTCACGATGACAACCATCAGTCTGCGCAGCGCCCTTGAAGGAATGGGTAATGCGAGCAACGGCTATCGGTCGAAGTCGTTCGAGGACTTCTGTCATTCCCTGGAAGGCTTCCGTCAACGGGTGGAAGGACAGTACAAGGATGCGGTCTATCCAAGGGGCTCGTCGTTGGCTGGTCAAACCTTTAACCCGGAGAACGGTAGTGTGAATCCCTACAGTGCTGATGTGATGGTACCAGCCTTCCTCAACACCTACACCTCCATGGGTGGCAGCGGCTTGAAGATCTTCCCTGCCTTGACACAACTGCTGCCTAACTGGACCATCAGGTACAGCGGATTGGGTCAGCTGCCTTGGTTCCAGGATCATTTCAAGAGTGTGAACATCAACCACTCGTACAAGAGCATCTATGCCGTGGGTGGTTATAGTTCGTACAGCACGTTCATGGAGTACATGAACGGTACGGGCTTCGTGGTCGATGCCACCACAGGTAACCCTATTCCGAGTTCCATGTATAACGTTTCTACGGTTAGCATCAACGAGTCGTTCTCGCCGCTGCTCGGTGTGGATATGACGTTCCTGAACAATATGACCGCCAAGGTGGAATACCGTACTACGAGGAATATGACCCTGTCGATGACCAGTGTGCAGATCAATGAGGCTATCAGTCGCGACTGGGTAGTGGGAATGGGCTATAAGATCAACGACTTCAACTTCTTCGGATTGGGTGGAGCACGAAAGGTGAAGACAACCAAAGGGAAGGGGAATGATTCTTCCGACTCACAAAGAAACCAGTCGTCTCAGTCGTCTTCCAGAAAGAAGGGAATCAACCACGACCTGAACCTTCGTCTGGATGTGAGCTATCGCAGTCAGGCGGCCATCGTGCGTGATATTGCTTCGATGACCAGCTCTGCCAGCAGCGGAAACAAGGCCTTCAAACTGGCGTTCAATGCCGACTATACCTTGTCGCGCCTGCTCACCATGAGTTTCTATTACGACCGTCAGGTGAATACGCCACTGCTGTCGAGCAACTCGTATCCTACTACCACGCAGGACTTTGGCTTGAGCATGAAGTTCTCGTTGACGAGATAGCTTTGAACTTTAAAATTAAACATAGATAACTTAATAGACATGAAGAAACAACTATTGACTTTCGTAATGCTGTTAGTAAGCATTGCGGCATTTTCACAGGATCGCCCTAAACTGGTGGTGGGCATTGCTGTTGACCAGATGCGATGGGACTATCTCTATCGTTTCTACGATGAGTATGGTAACGGTGGGTTCAAACGGTTGATGAACGAAGGATTCAACTGCGAGAACTGTCAGATCAACTACATCCCTTCAGTGACCGCCATTGGTCATACGAGTATCTTCACAGGCAGTGTGCCAAGCATTCATGGTATTGCTGGTAATAACTTCATGATTGAAGGTAAGATGACTTACTGCTGCGATGATAATACCGTACAGACGGTGGGCAGTGACACGAAAGCCGGACTGATGTCGCCCAGGAACTTACTGGTAACAACCATTGGTGATGAACTGAAGACGGCCACGAACTGGGAATCGAAGGTGATTGGCGTGAGCTTCAAGGACCGTGCCGCTATCCTGCCGGCAGGACATAGTGCTGATGCGGCCTATTGGTTCGACAAGAAAGCCTTCTGTTTCATCTCCAGTACCTATTACATGCAGGAACTGCCCAAGTGGGTGAAGAGTTACAACGAACGTATCGGTAGGGAGATCAAGCAGCTGGAGAAGAAAAACAAGGATGCCAGTCTGATTGACCTCATTCAGTATGAGCCCTATGGTAATGAGATCACCGTGGGAATGGCAAAGGCTGCCGTCAGGAACGAACGCTTAGGACAGGGGAAACAGACCGATATGCTCACGCTGAGCTTCTCGTGTCCGGATATCACCGGTCATAAATATGGCACGCACCATGAAAAGACCCATGCGCAGTATGTGGAGCTCGACAAGCAGTTAGCTGATTTCTTCAGCTTCCTTGACAGCGAGATAGGAAAGGGTAACTACCTGGTATTCCTCTCGGCCGACCATGGTGCAGCCAATGGAATCCTGCAGAATCAAAAGCACAAGATTCCGTCAGGACCCTTCTATGGTAACCAGGAGATCAGAGATCTGAACACGATGTTGGAAGAGAAGTTTGGCGCTGCACGATTGGCTCGTCGTATCATGGATTACAAGGTGGTGCTCGATCGTGAGAATATCGCCAAGGCAGGTGCTGACATCAACAAGGTTAAGGAGACGATTATTGCGTATTACAAACCAAGGAAGGAGGTGGCCTACTGCTTTGATCTGGAGAAGATCAACGACGCCAGTGTTCCTGCTATCATTCGTGAGAAGGCTGTTAATGGATACAACCCGCAGCGTAGCGGTGATATCCAGATAATCCTGAAACCGGCTTATTATGGCGTGGGCGATGAGATTGACGAAGGTACCACCCATGGCTGCTGGAATCCGTACGACTGTCATATACCCTTCCTGCTGATGGGGTGGGGCGTTCCTCACGGCAGTACCCAGGCTGAATGCCATATCACCGACATCGCCGCAACGGTATGCGCCTTGATTCATGTGCAGATGCCGAACGGCTGTATCGGAAAAGCGGTGACTCAGGTTACAAAATAATGAAATACTTTTATTGTCCTGCCGGCCGCTGGTAGATTCTCAGACCGAATTGCGGCGCAGTGGCATAGACATATTCCATGATATCTGCGAGGATGTGCTCATAGGGAACCCATTCCTTGTTCTTTACAAAGAAGTAGAACTCTATGGGCAGTCCCCACTGTGTGGATTCCAGTTGGCGCACCATCAGTGTCATCGTGGGGTTCACACCCGTGCGTTTCTTCAGATACGCTTCCATGTAGTACCTGAAGAGGGTGAGGTTTACGGAATCCTCCTGAATCTCTTCAGCTTTCACCAGCTTCTTGTCAATGAGCTGTTGCCGAAGCGATTCATCCACCACATGGATGCTGCGGAAATCAAAATACACGGTACGCTTCACCCTTCGTCCCTTTCCTTTCTGCATCCCTTTCCAGTTCTGGAACGAGTCATCTACCAAGGTCTGTGGGGTCACGGTGATGATGGTATTATCGAAATTGCGTATCTTCACCGTAGTGAGCGTCATCTCTTCCACGATACCGTCGGCACCAGCTTTCGGTACGGTAATCCAATCGCCTTTATGCAGCATATCGTTACTGGTAAGACGGATACCCGCAACAAGTCCTTTGATGGTGTCCTGGAACACAAGCATCAGAATGGCCGACGTAGCACCCAGTCCTGCAAACAGCTTCATCGGGTCTTTATCGATGATGATCGACACGACGATGATGGCAGCCACGAAGATCATCAACAGGCGCAGTACGCCGATGAACGAATAGAGATACTGCTGTTTGTTGCTGCGCTGCTCGCCTTCCAGATCCTTGATGGCTGAGATGAATACGAGTACCGTCTTCACCGACATCACCACGATATAGATGGCGGTGATGCGAGTTAGCAGTTCCTTGACAACAGGGAACTGGAAGAACACCAAGGGCAGAAGCTGCCAGATAACGATGGCCGGTACGATATGACAGGCAGAAACCAATACGTTTCTGTTGAAGAGCACATCGTCCCATTTTACCTCCGTCTTTGCCGTCAGTTTCAATACCAACGGCACAATGATCTTCCTACAAAGCAGTCCGGCAAGGGCAGCCAGAAGGATAGCCACCAATACCAACAGGATATGTCGGGTAACAGAAACCATGCTACCTGTCACACCCATCATACTAATGAGGTTCTCCACCCATATCTTGATATTTTCCATACGACAGTTTTTATGGCTTACAAAGAGCTTCGCACACATGGTCCTGGAAGTTCCTGCCGATGTCGGCCTTGCGAATACCCATGTTGATGATCGAGAAGCATAGCAGATGACCGTTGGCCGACGTACAATAACCCGTCAAGGCACTTACGCCTGTAACCGTACCCGTCTTGGCTTTCACATTCGTGTGGGCAAATCCGCTGCGCATACGTTTCTCCAAGGTACCGTCTACACCGGCTATCGGCATGGCGGTAATCAGGTGCGGATAGATATGGTCGTTGGCATAGGCATAGCGAAGGAACGCCACTTCCAGTTCCGGCGATACGTAGTTATATAAGGAGAGTCCGCTACCGTCGGCAACGTAGTAGTCGCTGGGGCGGAATCCCAGCTTGGTAATCAGTCGGTTCACCATCTCCCTGCCGTTCTTTGCCGTTACTCCTTTGGCGCCCGTGCTGGCTGCCAGTTGGTAGAACATACTCTCGGCAAAAAGGTTGTCGCTGTTCTTCATCATCCGCATCAGCACCTGGTCCATGGTATGGGTACGGGTACAGAGATGATAGGCATTCGCTGGTGTCATACCTTGAAGGGTGTCACCAATGAACACGATGCCCTCTTCTTTCATCACCTGACACAGTCGTTTCATGAAATTGTTCTTCTTACCGATCAGCAGCGGACTGAGCACCGGGTTATCATCATCCCAGCACCAGCCTTCGCCCAACAGGTCGCGGTCTTTCATGGATACGTCGGCATAGACTCTTCCTCGTATCGTGTCGATACCTTTCTTCAGTAGCGCATCAACGAAAGCACGCATATCGTCAATGTTGAACAGGGGGTCCATGCCGCCCTTGCAGTAGATATTCCCACGGAGCGTACAGCTGTCGATCTGTCCTGTGTAACGCAGTTCCGTCTTGAACAGGTACGAGCCGCCCAGCTTGTCGAGTGAGGTAACGGCATTGATCATCTTCATCGTTGAGGCCGGACGCATACACTGCTTCTCATTGTACTGGTACAGAATGGAGTCGGCGGTGAGGTCATACACCTGGATTCCCACCGTGGAGGTCTTGAACATACTGCTTTTGAGCAGGTTGTCCAATCGGGCGCACACATTGTTGGGCCACACCAGCGAGGGATCTATCGCCAGCGTGTCTGTCAGGAGGGAGTCGGCAGTCATCTCTACCGTGCTTTCCTGCAAGGAGTCAACGGTCGTCACCTCCTCGTCGGTCACCACCTGTGCCATAACCGTTAAGGGCATCAGCAGCAGGATACTCCAAAGCATTCTCCACATGTTATTATCTCTCTTCATGGTCGTCTTGTCTTTTCTTGATTTCTTGAAGGAACGCTTCTTCGTTCACGGGCTGTACCTCTGTTTCATGTCCGGCTCCATATTCAATCAGCAGGTAGTCAATCAAGAGCCATTGGCGCCTGATGGGTGAGATGCGGGTAATCTCTTTCACCGGTACCTGCTCCTTTTTCATGAACCGTCCTCTGCTGATCGTCAACATATCACCTTCAAACAAGTAGTTCGTGTGCAGCAGTCTTTCCAGCATCATGATGATGACAGCCACCAGCCCGAAGCCTATGATGAGGTGAATGGTGGTGCGGTGCAACAGGAAATAGAGGGCCATGACTGCCATGATGATAGGGACAGCCACGCCTACGATGGTTACACGATGTTGGAATGTACGATTTGTTGCCATATACATCCGCAAAGGTAGTGCAAACCGAGCGAAAAACCAAACAAAACCTTGTTTTTGTTTGTTTTTCCGAGGTGCAGCCTACCTTCGACGAAGTCAAAGGTAGTGCAAACCGAGCGAAAAAAGGACCTGATACTGTCTCAGCATCAGGTCCCGTGCAAACTTTAGTAAATCGCTACCACTCAGCCATTACAAGTTAAACCTGTATGGCCTTCGCTTCATCGCGATTTTCAAACAACCAAAAAAGAAATCGACGAAGAAACAAAAGTCGTCGAAAATGGGTTGGCGTTATCGGATGAACAACAACTCCCGATATTTCGGCAGTGGCCAGAGCGCATCGTCCACGATCAGCTCCAGCTTGTCGATCTGGTAGCGTATCTCGTCGAGCTTCGGCTCTACTTCATCATGGTAGGCAATAGCCTTGTCGTGTTCATCCTCAATCTTGTTAGCGAGCTTGCGGGCAGCAACCAGTTCATCCACTCCTTTCTCGATGGCTGAGGTGCGCTCGGCAATCTCCTCAATGAGCTTAATATTACGGGCATTCAGTTTCTCGGCTTTTTCTTTGGAGAAGATGTCCGTCATGTTCTCCACATTCTTCAGCAGAGCGCTCTGGTAGTGGGTAGCCACGGGTATGATGTGGTTCATGGAGAGATCGCCCAGCACGCGGGCCTCAATCTGGATCTTCTTCGTGTAGGTCTCCCATTTCACCTCGTTGCGGGCCTCCAGCTCCTTCTTGGTCATCACTCCCAGACTCTCGAACATCTCAATACTTTCCTTGTCGAGATAACGCTCAAAGATCTTCGGGCACGACTTCTCCACATCGAGTCCTCGCTTCTCAGCTTCCACCACCCATTCGTCGCTGTAGCCGTTACCGTCGAAGCGGATGGGCTTACAGGTCTTGATATCTTCGCGCAGTACGTCGATGATGGCGTGGAAGGTAGCACTATGACCGGTTCCTGCGAGTTTCTTCTCCAGTTCAGGAATGCGTGCATCCACCCGTTTCTTGAAGTCGGCCAAAGCCTCTGCCACGGCACTGTTCAAGGCAATCATGGCGCTGGCACAGTTAGCCTCTGAACCTACGGCACGGAACTCGAAGCGGTTACCGGTGAAGGCGAAGGGTGAGGTACGGTTTCGGTCGGTATTGTCGATGAACAGCTCGGGAATCTCAGGGATGTCCATCTTCATACCCTGCTTACCAGCCATGGCGAGGATGTCTTCCTTATCGGCCATCTCGATGTGGTCGAGCAGTTCGCTTACCTGCTTACCAAGGAAGCTGGACACAATGGCAGGCGGTGCCTCGTTGGCTCCTAATCGGTGGGCATTGGTGGCCGACATGATGCTGGCCTTGAGCAGACCGTTATGTCGGTACACACCCATCAGTGTCTCTACGATGAACGTAGCGAACCGCAGGTTCTGTTCGGGTGTCTTACCAGGGGCGTGCAGCAGGATGCCGTTATCGGTTGAGAGCGACCAGTTGTTATGCTTACCAGAACCGTTGATGCCGGCAAAAGGCTTCTCATGCAACAGTACGCGGAAACCATGCTTGCGGGCCACCTTCTTCATCAGCGACATCAGCATCATGTTATGATCCACGGCGAGGTTGGTCTCTTCGAAGATAGGAGCCAGCTCAAACTGGTTCGGTGCCACCTCGTTATGACGGGTCTTACAGGGAACGCCCAGCTCCAGAGCCTGAATCTCCAAGTCGCGCATAAAGGCTGCCACACGCTCAGGAATAGCTCCGAAATAGTGGTCGTCCATCTGCTGGTTCTTGGCCGAGTCGTGTCCCATCAGTGTTCTTCCCGTCAACAGCAAATCGGGACGAGCAGCATAGAGTCCTTCATCCACCAGGAAATACTCCTGTTCCCAGCCAAGGTTGGAAGTCACCTTCTTCACGCTGGGGTCGAAGTAATGACACACATCCGTTGCTGCTACGTTCACTGCATGGAGCGCACGCTTCAACGGTGCTTTATAGTCGAGTGCCTCACCGCTATATGATATAAATACGGTGGGGATACAGAGTGTGTCTTCAATGATGAAGACAGGCGATGTGGGGTCCCAGGCTGAGTAGCCACGGGCCTCGAAAGTAGAGCGGATACCGCCGCTGGGGAATGAAGAAGCGTCAGGCTCCTGCTGTACCAGCAGCTTACCAGTGAACTCCTCTACCATACCGCCCTTACCGTCGTGTTCAATAAACGAGTCGTGTTTTTCTGCCGTTCCTTCCGTCAGCGGCTGGAACCAGTGCGTATAGTGAGTCACGCCGTTTTCTGTGGCCCACTGTTTCATACCTGCTGCCACAGCATCGGCTACCTCGCGATCAAGTCGTGCGCCATTGTCAATCACATCGACCATCTTCTCATACACGTCCTTGGGCAGGTACTTATACATCTTTTCGCGGTTAAAGACCTTCTTACCGAAATACTCATAAGGTCTCTCTGCGGGTGCTTTTACGTCGAGCGGCTTCTTCTTGAATGCCTCACCGACAACCTGAAATCTTAATGCTTCCATAATCTTTTTGGTGTTTGTGGTTATACGTGAATACTTACACTTTGTCTTAATTCGAGGGCAAAGATACGACATTTTGCAAGCAAACGCACAAAAGTATCGACAATAATTTTCTTCATTTTGTCGATAAATATCAAATTGAAAGTAATGTATCTTGGTTTACTTACAATCTGAAAGCATAAATAAGTGGCGGTGTGTCTTCGTTTATTGTTTACGTTTCTTCTTTGAAACAATCGTTTTCATGCGAGCGTGGAGATCTTGATTGTCTGTCAGCACATTCCAGATCCCATCCTCGCTGAGCACCCCTCGTTTCAGGTCCTGAGGCAGAAGTCCTTGCTCATCGTCGGCAAAATCCTGCTTCCAGTCGTCACTACCATAGTACTTCTCCAGCTCACGGATAGATGTCAGCACCTCGGCATAGTCATCGAGGGCTGCCGACAATTTCATCACGGCCTGCGAAGCACGGTCGAGATGTTGCTCCATCGTCTTAATTCTTTCAATTTGTTCCATCGTTTGTTTCTGTTTTTTCATCCTTTGTTAGTGTCATGAGAGGTTCCCAGAGATGCTTCTGCATGTCCACACGACCGTTGGACTTGAAGCTGACACCTTCTTCCTCCAATAATGTCCTCTGACGACTCCAGCCCGGGGCGGTTCTTCCTGCGATGTTCACTACCCGGTGACAGGGAAGAGACCTGGCTTCAGGGGTGTAACGCAGGGTACGTCCCACCATCCTTGAATGACTCGCCCAGCCGGCCAATGCGGCAATATGACCGTAGGTCGTCACCTTACCACAAGGTATCTGACTGACGATATTCAGCACATCATCGCGAAAGGTCCGTGCCTGCTCTGCGGTCATCTTGTCCGGGTAGTCTTTCATTTCTTTTTCTTAGATTTCGGTTCCGGCAGTTCCTTGTACGTCTCCTTGACGAGATTAGAGAGATAATCACGGTCATCTACATCAGCGATATAGAAATAATCCTTTGCCCCTTCATAGGGAGGACGCATATCCACTGTCCGCAAAAGCTTCCTACCAGCCTCCGTGGGTTTCAGGTAGAAGCAGTCGTCGCAAATCAGTCCGAAGATCTTTCCATTGCAATAGATACCATAATCGCCGAACATCTTCCTGGTTACAATCTCACCAGCACCAGCACACTGGTCTGCGATATACTGTACAAAGTCTGCATTACTTGCCATTTCTTTATTATTATATAGGTTTATAATCGGATGAATTCTTTTCTGTCATGTACTTCCAATACCTACGGGGCATATCGTTAAGTTGTTTCTTGGGATTCATACGCTCCTTGATGCAGATGGCCTTGAAATAAGTGCGCCATAGATCCTGGAATATCCTGTCGTTCTCACTGAGCACCTCATCATCAAGCTTACCGTTGGTAAGGTCGAAGGGAACTGCGCTTTCATCCTCAAAGGTGATGTGTATCGGTGCAGCAGAGCCATCATAATAGTAGCCGTAGTGCCGTTTCGCATCATAGATGAGCCAGGGCTGGTCGTTGAACCGGTCCTGGAAATGATGGGTGATGAGCGACAGTACGTTATGGTCGGGAGACACCACGGCGAGATAGGTGCCGTCCTTTGCCTTTTGAAAACGGATGAACTGTTTCATGCGGAGCTGCTCGTGGAGCACGCGGCGACAGGAATTGCGCACAGCCAGCACGTCGGCATCACTGGCATTTCGTTCATGACTTAAGTAATCTGTTGCTGATGATGAGCTATCGCCACCCTTCTGCCGGAACACCTTACAGATGAAATTGAACAGCGGCTGATTCAGTGCCCGTTCTTCGGAGAGCCAGCTTACGGCAATCATCCGCAGTCCTTCCACCGACAGATGCTTCTCCAGACCTTTCCAAACGCGGGCGGCTTTCCCGCTGTCCGTAACCACCACATGGGGCTCGTCGGCAAACAGTGGAAGCTGCTCCCCCTCTCCCAGTAACATCTCGGGTTGCTGGTGCAGGAAGAAACTGTCGAACACAGCTGTCAACAGTCCGTCGAGGGTATTATCGAACACATATACTTGCATCTGTCATGACGGTTTTCATGGATTCTCTTCACCAAAGTCGAGCGCGAGCTGCTGCTCTGCTGCCGCCCGTTTCTGCTGGGCCTTCGACAGTAACAAGGGGCGCAGGCGTTCCGGGCGCAGCTCATTGATGCCAATGATCGGCTGCGAGAAGGCAGAGGTAAGTTCACCACAAGTAATAAAATACTTGGCCTTCTTCATCACCACTCCCATCTTCTTCAGATGATAGGAGGTAAGACGGTTGAAGCGGCGACTATTGACAATCAGGAAAGCCGATTTCACACCAATGCCCGGCACTCGGAGAATACGTTCGTAGTCGTCTTTGTTGATATCCACAGGAAAAGCCTCAGGATGACGTAATGCCCAGCCTAACTTAGGATCAACATCAAGATCGAGATGCGTATGGGCATCATCCACAATCTCATCAACACTGAAATGATAGAAGCGCATCAGCCAGTCGGCTTGATAAAGGCGGTTTTCGCGTACCAAAGGCGGCTGTTTCAATACCGGCAGACGAGGGTCGTAGGTGTTCACGCTCACATAACCGGAGTAATACACACGTCGCATCGTAGGCTGCTGATACATGGCGTTCGACATCATCAGGATGTCACGGTCGGTCTCCTTCGTGGCCCCCACAATCATCTGCGTGGATTGTCCTGCCGGCACAAAGCGGGGAGCATGGCGGAACTTACGACGGTCCTCCTTGTTTTCCAATACACCTTGCTGAATCTGCGACATCGGAAGGAAGATGCTCCGATGGTCCTTCTCGGGTGCCAACGCCTTCAACGACTCCTCCTTGGGAATCTCGATGTTGATGCTCATACGGTCGGCATAGCGTCCCGCCTCTTGCAACAACTCCCTACTGGCCCCTGGGATGGTCTTCAGGTGGATGTAACCATTGAAACGGTGAACGGTCCGGAGGTCGCGCACAATGGCTGTCAACCGCTCCATCGTATAGTCGGGGTTCCTCACCACGCCACTCGACAGGAACAGTCCTTCGATGTAGTTACGGCGATAGAACTCCATGGTGATCTCCTCGAGTTCCGATACGGAGAGTGTGGCACGGGGAATATCGTTCGTGCGACGGTTGATGCAATAGGCGCAGTCGTACATGCAGTAGTTCGTCAGCATCACCTTCAGCAGCGAGATGCAGCGCCCGTCATCGGCAAACGAATGACAGATGCCCACGCCGCCCACCGTCGAGCCCACCATGCCCTTCTTACCAGAGCGCACAGTACCGCTCGACGAGCACGACACATCGTACTTCGCCGACTCTGCGAGTATCCGCAGCTTCTCCATGGTCTTCTCCGTTAGCATCTTCTATCCCTTCTCCGTTATCATTCTTGGGTACAAAGATAGTAAAAAAATACCTATTATCATCAGAATAAAAAAGGTTTTACTCATCAATTTTATGAATTGATGGTGATAGTAAAAATATGCATACTCTCCAAGCCTGAAGGTCTGGGCGACAGTGATGCAGATATCTAAGTGCATTTTGAGCCCTTTTTAGTTAAAATTCCATAAACTTTTAAGGTGAAAGATGAAAAAACCGACGCCCTATGGGGCGTCAGTTCCATTTTTTTGAATATGTGTATCTTTGTGCCGTAAAATAAAGATGCATCTTGATGGAGGAAATCTTAAACGCATTGTATGGCATAGCAAACAACTTTCTGCATGGTCTGAAATGTCTCAACCAGGCCAAGGTGGAGAGTAGAATGCGTTGGGATAAAATCGACAAGATGGAATACACCAAAGACCTTGTCAGAATGGCTTTATCGAGTGCCGTAACCCTGAAAGAAAGTCATGACTATGATCCTGAGGAATTACGTCAACAATTCGGGGAAGTCGGTAGGAATCTCGCTTTGTACATATATGATCTTGACATCGAAAGACAGAAGCAGATCATCAACGAAGAGGCTGAGAAATGCAAGGCAAAACCGTCATGCAGATAATGCAGATGATGCAGGACTGATCCAGCTCCTGTTTGTTTCGTATCTTCTGTTATGAAAAACATGGTCGTAGTGCGACACTTATTATCCAATTATTTATAAATCTTTATGGAAAACAAGAAAATCAAGAAGACTCGTGGGTATCAAAATGCCCAGAAAGAGAAGAGATCGATCGAGGAACTGGCCACCCTGATCAGTAATCGTGTGGCCACAAGGTACAACACCATCACCCAGAAGAACGAATGCAGGTGGTATGACATCCCGGGTGAGGACCTTCCCGTTGACCTGAGCGGCGTGGGGGAGTTCTCAAACATGTGGCATGACATGACCGACCGCGAGGAGAACACCTTATGGGCGATGGTGAGCAGGGAGCAGAACTGGAAGAGCCACGAGGTAGGAACCCTGCTGCGCTCACATATCACCCCGCAGTGGAACCCCCTGCGCTCGTTCATCCTCGAGGCAATCGTACATTACGACTCCGACAGAGACTACATCGCCGACCTGGCAAGACATGTGCATGTCAAGCCCACCAACGACCAGTCGGACCAGGAGGCGCAGCAGGAGTTCCTGGAGTACTTCCAGCGGTGGTTCGTGGGTGCCGTGGCATCGGTGCTTAACGACAGCGTGGTGAACAATGTCATCCTCGTGCTCATCGGCGACCAGGGCACGTACAAGAGCACGTTCTTCTCGTACCTGCTGCCGCAGGAGCTACGTCGCTACTTCTACGTGAAGACCGACAACACCGTGCTGAACAAGGACGACCGCATCCAGCTCTCGCGCAACATGTTCATTTGTCTGGAGGAGCTCGACACGTTGTCGAACAAGGAGCAGAACCAGCTGAAAGCGATGGTCACCATGCCCGTGATACAGGACCGCCCCGCCTACGGGCGCAACTTCGTGAACCTGCCGCACGTGGCGAGCCTGTGCGGAACGGGCAACAACGACAAGTTCCTGAACGATCCCTCAGGCTCGCGCCGCTGGCTGCCCTTCCTCATCGACCATATCGACGACCCGCGCACGTACCATATCGACTATATGAAGCTCTATGCGCAGGCAGCCATAAGCATCAGCGGTTTCCGCTACTGGTTCACGCAGAAGGAGATTGCCGCCCTCAACCAGCGCAACAGGGCCTTTGAGGCACCTTGCACCGAGGAACAGCTCATCATGCGCTACTACGACTTCCCCAACTCGTCGGATGAGGGTGTATGGCTCACCTCCACCGCCATCCTCGAGAAGATCAATGCCGGCATCAAGAAACCGTTATCGAATGTTAAAATCGGCAGGGTTATGAAGAAGATGGGGTTTGAGTCAATCAAGACAAGAGTAGGCATGTCTTACCATGTGGTCCCCCTTAAACTGATTGATATAGAGACGTTTGAAAAGCAAATGCCTGTTGAAGAGACCGATAAACCATTCTAATGAGTGTGAAGGATGTGAAGGATGTGAAGGTAGTTTTTGGAACATATATATAAAACACGTTTTTAATAGAAGTCATTTTATTATGTACGCGCGCGCGTGAAAGTTATTAAAACATCCTTCACATCTCTCACATCCTTCACTTCTCTCATTCCTACAAGCCTACTTTCGTGCTCCAACCAGCCTTATAACGTATCGTTATCAGCCTTCTAACTCCATCTAACTAGGCTTATATGTCACAACGAGAATTAGATTGCTCTCTGTGTGAGATAATAATTATGTTCTTATGTTATTATGTCTAAGAGTTCTTATGTCTAAAACTACGGTTCCCCCAGCGCCTCCACGATCGCCCTTACCTGCGGCGGTGAATAGGTTCGGGTGCAGGTGGTTTTGCCCAGCAACGACAGTTTCTCGTTCAGGTGCGGATAGTAGTCGATCCATTCCTTCAGCTTCCTCCAGGCCGTCTTCGGCTGGACGTCGGGACAGTAGAGTTGTGCCAGCTCCATGCGCCCGTATGTACGTATCTTGAATGTATTTTCCATGTTACAAAGATACGCATTTTCAGGCACATAACCAAGGGATTACTACATAATAATTCCCTGTAATTCCCCTTTTAGACAGAAGAACAAAAGAACAGATTTCTATTTTAGACCAAAGAACCAAGGGACCAAGGATTAAAGATCAATCTACTTGGAAAATAATGTGCATAATGCGAATAATTATTTCCATTTTGTTTGGATGTTTGATAGATTGTGGCTATCTTTGCACTCGATTTGACCTCCCGCGTATCCCCTTTGATTAGCGCATCTAGGGCGGTCTTGAGTTCTAAATCATAATAATATGGAAAACAATAACGACATAGCGCACAAATTGGCCTTGCTCCATAAATTGCAAGGCATAGATTTTGTACGTCAATTGAAGTTAATTACAGAACAACATGAGTTTTCGCCTCTTGATACTGACCCGCACATCTTTGTTGTTGGTGGTCAGACAAACGATGATTATTCACATCTTCTTAATGCGGCAAGAAAAGCAGTAGAACGTGGAAATAATGTTTATACCTAAAATCCGCAAGCAATCTCAATGGCAATCTCAATTGCAGTAAAGAGCTTGAACACTATGCATCATGATAGTATGAGCGTGAATTTTGTCCGATTTGTGCATACCTTCCCCTTACCCCACA